>Ga0114923_10000130_pt1 | contig 58295 bp, 78 predicted proteins | sample SumtaG_FD_89578 | JGI IMG/M metagenome (GOLD analysis project Ga0114923, IMG submission 89578) | Deep subsurface microbial communities from Indian Ocean to uncover new lineages of life (NeLLi) - Sumatra_00157 metaG | ecosystem: Environmental > Aquatic > Marine > Oceanic > Sediment | place: near... | reverse complement strand
GGCCGGCTGCGCCGACTCGTGGACAGGGAGCCTGCTCTTCTCGAGCAGTTGCTCGGCGGCCTCTCCGCTGTCGATCTCGGCATCGACGGGCTCGGCCTTTCCGGTGAGCAGTTCGGGATGGTAGTCCAGCAGCTGAACGCCATCGCGGCGCAGGACAAGAGACACTCCGACTCGATCGAAGCCGCCTGGGGCGTGATCGCGAACGCGTCCGACTGGGACGCCACGCCGGGCGAGTACGGGGCCGCCAAGACGCGGCGGCTAGAGTGGCGCGAGGCTGCGGAGCGATGGCGCGACCGGAACGGGAAGGGCGCACCGCCCGAGTTCCCGCTGATCCCCAAGGCCACGTGAGCTCTCCTAAGAAGATCTCGGCTCTTACGTCTCAGGCGCTCATCTTCTCGCTCGACTGCGGCGAGTGTGACTACAGCTTGAAGCGCGACCACGTCGATGACGGCGGGTTGCTCGAGGTTTCGGTTCCTGCGCGCCGAGGCCTGGACGACGGATATAAGTTCGTCGTCTTCACCTTCGACCGCGACGGACGCTTTCTGTCGGTGCACGCGGAGGCGCCCGCGTGAAGCGTAGGAAGCCGGAGCCTTGGCAAAGGTACTCCTGGGCGCGTCGTCGCCTTTGGAGTTTGGTGATCGAGAAGTTCGGAGAACCTCCCGTCGGACGCAGAGAGATCAGCATTACGCGCGACGAGCTCGTTGACGCCGGCGTCTTCGGAGACTTCGACGAAAGCGGTCGCCCTATGCCGGCGAAGCTCAAGAGCGAGGTCTATACGTGAGCGAGGATCGACACGAGCTCACGATCGAGAAGATCCGTGCGGCGTCCAAGGCTCTCGCGGGAATGCCCGAGCCGACTGTTGCGATTCGAGCGCATCCCATGAGCATCGACCGATTGCGTCGGCATCCTGACGTTGCGCAAGCCGTTGCCGAGGCCAACCCGTTCCTGTCGATCCGCCTTCGTAGGGACGTCACGCTTCGGCCGGGGACCTTCGTCCCGATGACCTTCGACGAAGAGCGCGCGTGGGACAACCGCCACCCCTCGCCAACCGCTTTCGATCCTGGCGACGATCGCTCGATGACCCGCGAGGAGTACGAGTTCGATCGCCGCATGACGCGACTGGCTCGCGGGCTCGGCCATCCCGGCACGGAGGAGCCGACGTGAGGCCTCTTCCTTTGGACCCGAGAGACGAGCGCGAGGAGCGCGCGCGGAAGACCTGCGTCCAGGTTCCGGTGGTCCAGACCGACAAGAGCGATCGCCCGCACCTGGCCAAGACGCACACGGAGTACGTGCCCTGGCTGACGCAGCAGTCGACATCCGTCCAGAACACGATCCTCGGTGCCAAGCGCGCGGTCGAGTTCCGCAAGACGTACGCGCGGCTCGTGCGCATCGCTGCAGGCATACCGCTGTGAGCTCCTCAGGCGAGCTCCCGTACGCCTCCTGCGAGGTCGCCTGCTCCGATGGCCACCCGTGCGGCGCCGCCATGCCCCCCAGCACGCCCAAGCATAAGACGGCCAAGGGCCGCGAGCTCTACGTCTGCGCCCCGTGTCTCGCCGCCGTCAAGGCCGGCGCTCCTCGAGACCGCGGCTACAGGATCCAGCGGAACGATCCCTGCCCCTGCGGATCGGGCAAGAAGTACAAGGCCTGCTGCCAGGCCAGGATGATCACCCACCTGAAGACGACGCCCGTCCCCGGATCGCCCGAGTATCGGGCCCGGATGGAAGCCGCCGCGCGTGCCGGCGTACGCCGTGCGCTTTCCGAGGACCGCGTCCGAAGGTCCGGAAGGATCTTTCCCTGCTGCCTGAGTGCCACCGGCGTTCACCGGCCTGGATGCCGGCACGCCTGACGTCTACGATTCTCTGCCATGACCCGACCCCAAAACCAGGTTCTCGAGTTCGACCTCGAGCTCACCGGCCGCACTCACGAGCTCAAGACGTGGCCGGTGTATTACGACGCCATCGCCGAGGGCCAGAAGCAGTTCGAGCTTCGCATCGACGACCGCAGGGGCGGTTTCCATGTCGGCGACGTTCTCGTCCTGCGCGAGTGGGATCCGGAGCCACCGCACGGGCCCGGCTCCTACTCAGGCCGCTCCCTCGAGCGTGTCGTCACATACGTCATGCGCTACGAAGGGACGCCAGCCATCATCGAACCGAGCGGAGCTATCTTGTTCGGCTGGGCCATCCTCGGCCTCGCCCTCCTTCCCTCATCATGAAGCACAACGAAATCGCATCGCGATGCCGCGTCGCCCTCGGAGCTCTCGACCTCAAGCTCGAGGACGCCGCGATCTACGCCTTCGCCAAGGCGCACGCCGGCCTCTGTTCTCCCACCCCGCGGAACTCGCTCGATGCCCCCGGCTACATCGAATCGATCCTGGTGTTCGAGGCGGTCATCGTCGGCTGGGCAAAGGAGCGCAAGCGCGAAGCCGAAGGCTCGGTCCTCACGCGCCCCTGCCGGCACGATTTCGGCTTGAACGAAGGACATAGCGACCATGCGCCGAAGGGGTATTCGGATCTGGAGGAGAACCATGCCCTGTAGCGGCGGAAAGCGCTGGGAAGACGAGGAGGCGGCGAGCATCGCCGTGCCCGTCCTCTGCAACTTGGTCCGCGTGTTCGGCATCGATGTCGTGATCCAAGCGCTCGACCGCGAATGCGGCGTCGACCCCGATCGAGTCGTCCAATGGTGGAGACGGCACCGAGCTCAAGACTTCAAGCGGCGCGAGAGCGACCGCTTTCAGGGCCTGCTCCAGTTCCCGCTCCATCTGACGATCGACCACCGGCCTCGCGCGGAGCGAGAGGCATGAGCCCCGTTCCCGAACAAGCACCGATCGTTCGCGTCGAGGCCTCGGCGGAGATCGCTAGGCGTTTGCGCGAGGCATCATCCGCGTGCGATTCGGTGCCGTTTCTGGGTGAGCAATGGCGCGTCGTCTGCGTCGATGTCGACGTGGACTTTCAGCACACGTTCACGCTCAGAATGGTGAAAGGCGATTCCACCGACCATCGGCCGCCAATGCCCACGCCCGACGAGGTCTTTACCGCCCTCGCGCCGATCATCAAAGCTCTGCCGACAACCCCGCAGGGCTTGGACGACGACTCTGTTCTCACCTGGTCGAAGGACGCGCTCCGCGTTGGCGACATTCGTCGGATCCGGAAGGTCTGGAAGCAGGCGCTCGACGCGACTGAGCCCGACGCGACCGAGATCGATCCCGCTGACCCCGAGGAGTCGCAGAGCGATGGCTAAGAAGAAGAAAGCCGCAAAGCGGAAGCCCGCCAAGCGCAAGGCAGCGAAGCGGAAGAAGACGCGAAAGCGGCCGAAGTCGGTATCCCGCGCGCCCAAAAGAAAGGGGCCCCGCTCGAAGGGCGGCAAGCCTATGTTCGTGCCGACCGACGACGACCGCAAGCGCGTTGAGACGCTCGCCGGCCTCGGGATTAAGATCGAAGACATTCGCTACATGGTCGAGAACCCGCGCACGGGCAAGCCGATCGATGACGACACGCTGCGTCGTCACTTCAAGGCCGAGCTTTCGTCCGGGCGCCCGAAGGCTCACGCCGCAATCTCGCAGTCGCTCTTCAAGAAGGCGACCGGCGACGGCCACCAATCTGTTGCCGCTGCGATCTGGTGGACGAAGACGCAGATGGGCTGGCGCGAGAAGGTTGCTGTCGAGGTCGAGGCGAAGAGCGGCGTGCTGGTCGCGCCTACGTCAATGTCGCCAGAGGAATGGATCGCTGCCACCGCCGCTCGGGCGGCTGGCAAGAAGGAACCCGGAACCGAGGAGAGCTCGTGAGTTACACACAGACGGTCGATGCGCTGTTTCATTCAGGAAGGACGAAGCTCGAGGACGAGGATTCTGTGGCGATGACGCCGGAGGAGTTCGAGCACACCGTTTCGGCGTGGGACACCGCTGCGCCGGCGCTTGCTGCGCATATCCGTGAGCTTCAGGCGTCGGTCCAGGACGCTGCCGAGCAGAGCAAGGAGGTCGAGCCTGGCAACGCGTTCGAGGACAGCAAGGAGGTCGTGCAGACCTGTCGATCGTGCGGCTGTACTAACGAGAATCCCTGTGTCGACGCCGAGACCGACAGGCCTTGCTATTGGGTCGCGACCAATCTTTGTAGCGCGTGCGCGGCCATGGCTGCCGCTTACGAGAACGGGCCCGAGCTCAAGGAGCGCCCCAACATGATCGTCGCCGAGGTCTCGTGCACGTACGCCAGAACCGACCACTTCGATGAGGTTGAGGCTCGAGTCAAGGGGCCGATGGGTACGATCGGCAAGCGGTTCGAGCACGTCATCGCGCACAACGCTAAGCGCGGCTACACGCTGCACGACTGGAGGTTTACGTCGGTTCCGATGCGTCAGCAAGTCGGATCCGTTGGCGCAGACTTCCATATCTGCGAGACGATCGTCGCGACGTTCGCGGCGGATCCGTTCTTCGGGACGACGATGGAGGGGACGAAGCCGTGAGCGACGTTCCCGAGATTGTTGCGACCTATCGCAGGCGCGCAGAATTCGAGCGTGAGTTTGCAGCGACGCTCCTCGAGAAGGCGACCGAGCTCGACGAGGTCATCAAGGACAGAAAGCGACCTGGACGCAGCGGATTCGATGCCGCTCGAGAGCATGCCGACGTAATGGGAAACGTCGTCGAGCTCAAGGCGATCGTCATGGAGGGCTTCGCCGACGTGCTCGAGGCTATCCACGAGGCTGGGCACCAATGAGAGACGTGTGGAAGGTGGACGCTTCGGACCGCGAGCGGAGGCTCTCTTCGCTCGAGCTCTCGCAGGCCTTTCTTAGGAATCGGGGTGGCGCCCTGATCGAGAGAGGGAGACAGCTGGTCGCGGCCTCCGAGGCAATCGCGAAAGAGATCAAGGAGCTCGAGTGACCTACCGCGGCAACCGCATCGAGCAGGAGGTCCAGATTCCTTACACGGCCCAGGAGTGGGAATCGGTTCGTCGGGTCGCCTTCGAGAGGCAGAGGATGAACGTCGCTGCTGGCCTGCACCAGAAGTTCGGGGCGAGTAACGACCCTGGGGATTCGACGCTTCTGCACGAGGTCGGATGCTTCGGCGAGCACGCCCTCTGCTGGCACCTCGAGCTCCCCTGGACGTCGGCCCTCGAGCGGCAGGCCAAGGCCGACGTCGGGACGATCTACCAGGTCCGCGCGGTCAACGCTGTCTACAAGTCCAACCGCAGTATTTCTGTGCACAGGCGCGATCCGTCCGAGCAGGTCTTCGTCCTCGCCGTTGTCGACTTCATAAGCCGGGTTGTGACCCTCAAGGGCTGGGCGTATGGCTGGGACGTCAAGAATCGAGGCCTTTGGAAGACCCGCATTCGGCGTCCTTGCTTCATGCTGCACGAGACCGCGCCGATCCTTCCGATGGGCGAGCTACCGCTAGAACCGACGACATCCTGAACAGGAGAAGCCATGCCGTACGTACCCGAAGCACTCACGATCGAGAACTACCCCTGGCCCGACATCGACGCGCGCGAGCTCTTGCGTCGCGTCGAGGAGGCCGAGAATCCACACCATGAAGACTGCGACACGCGTGGTCTCGGTCCTGACCTTGAGCCGTCTACGAAGCCTTGCAACTGTTACGTGCTCTGGCGTGAGCGTGCCGAGGAATCCGAGTCACGCATCGTTGAGCTCAATACGCAGCTGGAGGCCTGGCCCGATCAAGTGATGAAAGCCTTGGGCGCGGAGCAACGGAACGGAGTAGAAGCGCTGGAGGAGTGCGCGGATTCTCGTCTGGCAATAGCCAGCTTCGGCGAGATCCGCAACGAGCTCCACGACGTTCTTGTCGACGCGGGCATCGAGCCGGCTGCGGATGTCGAAGCTGTGAAGGGGCGCGACCTGGTGGGTCGCGTCAAGCGTTTGGTCGTCGCGCGCGAGCGTGCTACTGACCACGAGGGCGCCAACAAGATCGAAGGCTCGGCCGCGCGCGCTCTCACGAAGCTCGCCGGCTACCTGTCGACGCCATACGACGTCGAGATCGATCCCGATGACGAAGCCTACGCGTGGTCGCCGTCATTCAGGATCCTCGCCGAGTACCTGAAGGAGCACTTCGCCACGCACCCGGCTCCTCAGGGTGGGCCGGGTCAATGAACCCGCCCGAGCTCGCTGCCGAAATTGCCATCCTTGACGCGGAGTCTCGAGGAGAGGCGAAGATCGTTGCGTGTGTTTGCAATCCTAGGTCCAAGAAGTCGGTGAGGGGCGCTCTGGCCGAGCGCGGACTTCCCGACGCTAGGCTCCTTACCGACGAGCGCATCCCTGTCAGCAAGTTCTTTGTGGTAAACATGAAGAAGGAAGACCGCGGAGGTTGGAAGGACCAAGCTCGATGACCATCCCCGAAGCACTCGCGATCCTCGAGCTCGAGATCGAAGGGCCTATCGGCGTTTCGATCTCTCGCGAAGGCGGCGACGCGTGGCTGTGCTTTCGCTTCGCTGAAATGGCGCACCCGTACGATGCGACGGTAGCCGCGCAGGTAGCCGTTGCTCTCGAGACGCTCGTCCAGGCCGCCAAGGACGACGACCTGATCACACGCGAATCCCTGCCGTACAGGATAGACCTATGAGGCTGCGCTGCGGCTTTACCCGAGAAGGAATCATGAATCAAGAACCCCCGCATGAGGTCCGTCGCTTCGCCGACGGAGAGGCAATCCCCGAAGGCTGGGTCGAGCTCACTGAGGAGGAGTTCGAGGAGCTCGACGTCATGGCCGCCGTGGCGCGCGCGCGTTGGCTCAAGGAGCACAAGGAGCGAACGCCGATCGGTAAGCTGCGCGACCAGATCCAGAAGTCGAAGTTCGAGGATGCTCTCGACGTTGACCTCGTCAAGGAACAGAGCGACCTGAGGCGCGAGCAGCTGAGGAGCAAGGAGAAGTTTGACAACGCTCTCGACTACGGCGTCGTCAAGCGTAAGCAGCAGACGGAGCAGCGCCACCGCGCGCAGCGCCGGAGCCAGGGGCGATGATCTGCGAGGTCGTGGTCTTCCTGGTCTACTCCGGCTGCGTCCTTTGGTGGACGATGTTCGCCGGAGCCAAGGGCGATGAGTAGGCCCAGCGCGCATCCCGTTGACGTCCTCGTCGAGCTCCTGCTCGAGCTCGGCTACCCGCTCGAGGAGTTCGATCTCGAGGGCATGCGTGCGATCTGTGATGCTCCGGCGGAACTGCCGGAACCAAAGGGAGTATGATGAGGCAATGAGCGACAATCCAGAACTGCGCGTGTTGCGCCGAGGTCGCGAACGATTCGATCAGGTTATGGCGATCGCGTGGGATAACGCCCCAGGTGGAAAGGCGACGCACTACAGGATCGATCCGAAGGCGGGGTTGATCCTGCTGTGGGGTAAAGAGCGGGACTCGCAGGCGTTGCCGTACGAAATGAACTGCGCAGCGGCAACCGAGTTTGCGTGGGGCTGGCTTCAGGTTGTCGACTACCCGCCACAGCCCGATCACGACGGAGACAACGGCAAGGCGTGGCTTGTGTATGTTGAGGACTGGGGGCACGTGGCGGACCTCCGATACGCCATCGTGGGAGTTGCTCCCGCTTGGGAAATGTACGGCAAGTGAGTGATGACTCCGATGACTGACGAACCGACAGCGAGCGAGAACGAGACGGCGCGTCGGCAAGTCACAGTCCGCAAGGCCGGCTGGAAGGTCTGGGACGAGCGCAAGCGTGTCAGTAAGCATGCCTATACCGACGCCGACAACTTGGAATCCTTGGGGTTCGTTGACGGGTACGAGCTCGGCGTCGCCGTCGGCATGAAGGCCGCCGCGGATCGCATCGCTTCCGAGCCTGGCTCGTCGTCAATCTCCGAGCATGCTTGGCGATCGTGTTGCCAGGTCGAGATCCGGGAACTAGCTGCTGGAATCGTGAAGGACGCGCGCGTATGAAGCGCCGCTCTCTCCTTGCTCGAGCCTGGAGCAGCCGCCTGCCCGGTACGCCGGAGCAGTTCGCCGCCTTCATGGGCGTGAGCCGCCGTGCGCTCTCCGCGCTGACGTGGGAGTCGATCTCTGATCTCGCTACCGAACGGTTCGGGATGTATCCGCTCGGCGGTGGCGTGAAGTTCGCGGGGACCTCGCTCGAGGAGAAGACGTTTCGATTCCAGCCGCCGCGGGAGGACCTCTGGTGGCGTGCCGGCGTTCCGTCAGGGGGCGCGCGGATAGACAAGGGCGCCGGGGATGGTCGGTACGTCTGCGGGACCGGCGAGACGATCGACGTCGCCGCGCTGCGCGCGTTCATCACGCTTTGGGAGCACACCTGGCTTCGCGCCTCGCAGAAGGACCTCTCTGGATGATTGCCGCCCTCGAGGACATGACCTTCGTCGAGCTCGCTGCGGTCTTCGTGCTCGTCTTCGGTGGCTTCCTTGGCGTGTGGGCTGCGTACCGCGATGGCAAACGACGTCGTCGGTCTTGACCCGGGGCCAGATGACGAGGCCTCGTTCGACAAGCTCCTAGCCGAGGCAACGGAGCGCGAGCTCGCAACGCAGATCCCGCCGCGCATCGTCAACGGGAAGCCGGTCGTGTGGGCGCCGCAGCCGGGGAGCCAGGAAGACTTCATGGCCTGCCCTCTCTTCGAGGCGCTCTACCACGGGACGCGAGGGCCGGGGAAGACGGACGCGCTGATCATGGACTACGCGCAGGACGTCGGCCGCGGGTTCGGCGAAGCTTGGCGCGGGATCATTTTCCGCGAGACGTATCCGCAGCTGGCCGACCTCGTCGCGAAGACGGTGAAGTGGTTTCGGCAGATCTTCCCGTCGGCGAAGTTCGTCCGAGCGAAGCCGCTGCGTTGGGAGTTCGCGACGGGCGAGGTCCTCTTCATGTCGTACATGCGCTCGCCCGACGATTACTGGAACTATCACGGGCACGAGTACCCGTGGATTGCGTTCGAGGAGCTCACCAGCTGGGCTGACGATCGTTGCTACAAGTCCATGTTCGCGTGCTGTCGCTCGAGTCGCGGCGACATGCCAAGAAAGATCCGCGGGACCACGAACCCGTACGGCGTTGGACATAACTGGGTGAAGGAGCGCTTCCGTCTGCACGGCAAGTGGTGGCTGCCCATCGTCACGACTGATTCGCTCGACCTCTCAGGGAAACTCGAGCCACCGCGCGTTGCGATTCACGGCCATATCGACGAGAACAAGGTCCTCCTCAAGGCCGACCCGAATTACAAGCAAGCGATCGCGGCGTCGGCTCACAACAAGGCGATGGCCGCGGCCTGGCTCAACGGATCCTGGGACGTCGTCGCCGGCGGGATGTTCGACGACGTCTGGTCGAGCGAGTACAACGACGTTGGTCGCTTCAAGGTTCCCGACACCTGGCTGGTCGACCGAGCGTTCGACTGGGGGAGCTCGAAGCCGTTCTCGGTCGGTTGGTACGCCGAAAGTGATGGCTCCGACTTGCTCTTCGACGACGGGGCCGTGAGGTCGACCGTTCGCGGCGACCTCTTCAGGATTGCGGAGTGGTACGGCTGGACGGGGCGAGCGAACGAGGGGACGCGCTCCCTGGCCGTCGAGGTTGCCGCCGGCATCGTCGAGCGGGAATTTATGTGGGGCTGGCGCAAGCTGGGCGATCGGTACCAGCGCTGCCGGCCGGGGCCCGCCGACTCCTCGATCTACACGGTCGAGAACGGGCGTTCGATCGGGATGGACATGGAGCGGCCCGTCAGGATCGAGAATTCAGTCGTTCCCGGCGTCGTCTGGACGCGTGCGGACAAGCGCCCAGGCTCGAGGAAGGCCGGCTGGGAGCAGTCGCGAGCGATGATCAGGGCCGGCCAGCCGCCCAAGGGCGGCGGAGTGCGCGAGGATCCGGGGTTTTTCGTGGTCGGCGAGGATTGCCCTCAATTCATCCGGACGGTGCTCTCGCTGCCGAGGGACGAGAAGGACCTCGACGACGCCGATACCGATGCCGAGGATCACGTTGCCGACGAGTTCCGTTACAGGGTGCGCTCGAGCGGGATGCGGATTGGAGCCCGGACGACAACTGGAATGTACTAAGGCCGACGGGTAGCCTCGGGCGCTCGCGACCTCCGGCCGACCGAAAGAGGACCCCAATGGGCGTCGACAGCAAGCACCCTCTGTACATCGAGTTCGAGCCCGACTGGATCCAGATGCGCGAGACGTCGAAGAGCGAGCGCGTCGTCAAGGATCAGGGCACCAAGTACCTGCCGCCGACCGCCGGCATGGTGAAGGACGGCGTCTTCACGGGTAAGAAGACGAAGGGCTGGAAGAACTATCTCGCCTACCGCGCGCGCGCGGTCTTTCCCGAGATCGTTTCGCAGGGAATCGAGGCGATGCTCGGTGTCATGCACCACAAGCCGGCGGTCATCGAGGTCCCGGCGAAGCTCGAGCCGCTCATCGAGAAGGCGACGCTCCGGAACGAGTCGCTGCAGATGCTCCTGCGGCGGATCAATGAAGAGCAGCTGACGACGGGGCGGCTCGGGATCATGCTCGAGGTTCCCGAGAAGAGCGCGGCGCTTCCGCTGATCGCGCTCTACGTCGCCGAAGATCTGATCAATTGGGACGAGGGCGCGCGCGACGAGACGGAGATCGACGCCCTGAACCTCGTCGTCATCGACGAGACCGAGCAGGAGCGCACGGAGGACGGTTTCGAATGGGAGCGCGTCGAGAAGCACCGCGTGCTCGTGTTGGGCGATTTGGTCGAGAACGAGACCGAGGGCGTCTACCGCGTCGGCGTCTTCCGCGAGGGCAAGCCATTCTCCGAGGACGCGCTAATGGAGCCGAGCATTTCGGGGACGATGCTCGAGGAGATCCCGTTCAAGTTCATCAACACGAAAGACATCGTGCCGACGCCCGACGAGCCGCCGCTTCTGGGTCAGTCGAACCTGGCCCTGACGATCTATCGCGGCGAGGCCGATCACCGGCAAGCTCTTCATGAAAGCGGCCAGGACACGCTCGTGACGATCGGCGCTACGAATTCCGATGGGTCTGACGAAATCCGTGTCGGGGCCGGCGCTTCGATTGACCTGCCGATGGGTGGCGACGCCAAGTTCATTGGCGTCGACTCGAGTGGCCTCGAGGAGCAGCGGCTCTCTCTCGAGAGCGACTACACGCGCGGGGAAAGTCGAGCGAACGGGCTCCTCGAGGCTGTGTCGCGATCTGCCGAGTCAGGTGAGGCCTTGCGCGTCCGCGTCTCGGCGAGGACGGCGTCTTTGAACCAGATCGCGATGGCCGGCGCTTTCGGCCTGCAGGAGCTCCTCAAGATCGCCGCTCGGTGGATCGGTGCCAACCCCGACGAGGTCAGGGTCGAGCCGAACCTCGACTTCGTCGCCGACCGCCTGCCCGGGAACGAGCTCGTCGGCTACATGACGGCCAAGGGCCTCGGTGCTCCGCTTTCGCTCCAATCCATCCACGAGGCGCTCCAGGAGCGCGGCCTGACGACCCAGACCTGGGAGGACGAGCTCGCTCGACTCCAGGCCGAGGCCGACGCAGGGATGCCAGGAGCCGTTGTGGAGGGCGAGGACGACACCGGGGCGACCGAGGAAGGCGATCCCGAGGAGCCGGAGGAAGAGCCGGAGGACGACGAAGAGGAGTAGCTCGTGGCCAAGAAGCCGAAGGTCCCCGACGCGATGCCGTCCGTCCTGCCGGAGCAGGAGGGGCGCGACCTGATGAATACGATTCAGGGTTTCTGCGAGCAGTCGACCTTGACGCGTGCACACATAATCGGGGCGCTCGAAGGCGTGAAGCACGTGTTGCTCCGCAAATGGTTCGACGCCGACGACGAGACCGAGGACGACGAGGATCGCTGGTAGGCCCGTGGCCGAGCGCACCTTCAATCAGGAGCTCTTCGATGCGATGCTCCGGCACCAGACCGGATTGCTCCGGTTCTCGGGGGGGATGCGCAATCGGATCTGGGCCCTGCTCGACGCTACCGAGACCGACGTCAAGAGGAAGATTCGGCGCGGTATCGACGGTGGCGCCGGCCTTTCATCGAAGGCGCGCGTCCAGAAGCTCGAGACGCTGCTCGCGTCGCTCAAGAAGACTCGGCTGAGGGCCTGGAAGGATGTCGACGATGTCTGGTTCTCGGAGATCCGCGAGCTATCTGTCGCCGAGGCCGGCTTCTTCGATCGGATCATCACGGCCTCGTTCCCTGGCGTCGAGCTCGGGACGGTCCTCCCGGACACCGGAGACCTTCGGCAGATCGTGACCTCGCAGCCGTTCCTGGGCAGGACGCTTCGGCAATGGTCGGACAAGGTCCAGGTCGACGACATCGCGCGGATCGAGGACCAGATCAAGATCGGTCTGGTACAGGGCGAGTCTGGTCAGCAGATCTCGAGGCGGGTCGTCGGGACGGTCGCCCAGCGGGGGCGCGATGGCACCACGCAGATCACCCGGCGCCAGGCTGCCACGATCACGAGGACGGTTGTCTCGGGAGTCGCCGCTGAGTCGAGGAAGGCCTACGCCCTGGCGAACGTCGACATTCTCCCGAACGAGCTCTTCACGGCGACGCTCGACGCGAGGACGACGCCGATCTGCCGGCGGTTCGACGGCAAGGTCTTCAAGGTTGCCGAGGGCCCGCAGCTGCCGCTTCACTTCAACGAACGCTCAGTCTACTCACCCGTCGCCGACGGTGGCGCCATCGGTGAGCGGCCGCGGCGCGACTTCACGCAGCGCCAGCTGCTCAGGGAGTTTGCCAAGGAAGAAGGATTCAGGGCGCCGGTCAAGCGCGCGAACCTGCCTCGAGGAACGAAGCGGAACTTCGACGCCTTTGCCAGGAAGCGCATGCGCGAGCTCACAGGACGCGCGCCGGCGAGGACGTCCTACCAGACCTGGCTCACCGGCCAGCCGGCAGCGTTTCAGAACGACATCCTCGGCCCGACTCGAGGCGCGCTCTTCCGCCGAGGCGGCTTGACGCTCGACAAGTACGTCACGTTCGACGGTACCGAGCTCACTCTCGCGCAGCTGGCGACGCGCCACACGGACGCGTTCCTGCGCGCAGGTCTTGACCCGGACCTGTTTCGCTAGATAGAACCACGCAATCAGAAGCCGCGTCGGTCGCCATGGGCGTTCGACAATCGTGGGGTCATGGCGCCCCGAAACAATCCAATCGAGGAGGAGCAGGCATGGCCGAGCTCAAAGCATCGCACGACACGCAAGATGAGATCGCCGAGGAGTACCGAGAGCTCTACACCGAGAAGGGTGACAAGTGGGAGCTCACGGGGATTACGGGCATCAAGACGCAAGCCGACATCGATCGGATCCAGGTCGGCCTGACCAAGGAGCGCGACGCCCACAAGGTGACGAAGGACAAGCTCGCGGTTTGGGGCGATCTCGACCACGACGACGTTGTCGTCAAGCTCGACAAGTATCCCGAGCTCGAGACGGCTGCTGCCGGAAAGCTCGACGAGGCCGCGATCGAGGAGATCGTGACGAAGCGTGTCGAGGGCACGCTTCGCTCGAAGCTCTCGCCGCTCGAGCGCGACAACAAGAAACTGAAGACGACGAACGCCGAGCTCACCGAGGCGAACGCCGGATTCGTCCAATCCAATACCCGTCGGAAGATCCACGACCACGTTCGGTCCGCCCTGATCGCAGCAAAGGTCATCCCCGAGGCTCACGACGACGCGCTCATGCTCGCCGAGAGGCTTTTTGAGATCACCGAGGACGAGGCGATTCTCACGCGCGACAAAGTCGGCACGACTCCTGGCCTCGACGGAACCGCCTGGCTCGCGGACATCCAGGATAAGAAGCCGCATTGGTGGCCGGCGTCTGAGGGTGGAGGAGCTCGAGGTTCGAGACCCGGCGGCGGCTTCCAGGGGAAGAATCCCTGGTCTCACGAGGGTTGGAACATGACCGAGCAGGGCCGGATCTATACCGACAAGGGCAAGGAATACGCAGATCGTCTGGCGAAGGCCGCTGGCACCACGGTCGGGGGGCCGCAGCCTAAGGCAAAGGTCCAGGCTTGACTCTCCGCCCCAGCCGGTCCTAGATTCAGGGAGCGAGGAACCCATGGTGGTCGCCTCGCTCCCTGAAGATCGAAGGGACTCGGTGGCGAGCATGGCTCGTCTTCGGGAAACGGTCCCCGGCTCCGCTCCATGGCGTTCGGCTCCAGGTAACCCACCTAGCCGCTCAACCTTCCGAGGTATTAGCCATGGCCGCCGGCCCTCTTACTCAGGTCTCCGACATCGTCGTTCCTGAGATCTTCACGCCCTACGTCCAGCAGCAGACCGAAGAGAAGGCGCGGCTCATCCAAGCCGGGATCCTTGCTCGGAATCCGCTCATGGACGCGCTCCTCGCCGGAGGAGGCTTGACGTTCAACGTCCCCTCGTTCCGTGACCTCGACAACGACGCCGACAACGTCTCGACCGACGCCGTTTCCGACGCGATCGCCTGGACGCAGCTTTCAGGAACCGCGGTTGGTGCGAACTACCCGACGCTGAACGATTCCGTTCCGCTGAAGGTCGAGACGGATACCGAGATCGCCGTCCGTCTTTCCCGCAACAACAGTTGGTCGAGTGCTGACCTTGCTGCGGCCCTCGCGGGATCCGATCCGCTCAACTCGATCGCCGGGAACGTCGCGTTCTACTGGCGGCGTCGACTTCAGGCCGCCTTCATCGCAACCGTGAACGGCGTGATCCTCGACAACGTCGCCAACGACGCTGGCGATTACGAGAACGACGTCAGCGGCGGATCCTTCGTCGACGGCGTCACCAATATCAGCGCCGAGGCCGTGATCGACACGGCCGTCACGATGGGCGACTCGATGGAGGCCCTGACCGGAATGATGGTTCACTCGGTCGTCTTCGCTCGGATGCAGAAAAACAACCTGATCGACTTCATCCCCGACGCGCGCGGCGAGGTTCAGATCCCGACGTTCCTCGGTCGCGAGGTCATCATCGACGACGGCATGCCGGTCACGGCGAACGTCTACGATACCTGGCTCTTCGGAGCCGGCTTCATGCAGATGGGCGCCGGTTCGGCGAAGGTGCCGACCGAGGTCGAGCGCAAGCCGGGTGCAGGCAACGGCGGGGGGCAGGAGATCCTGCACTCTCGCGTCGAATGGAGCCTGCACCCGGTCGGTCACGCCTACGTCGGCACGGCCGCGGACGGTGGCCCCGGCAACGGCACGGGAGCGAACCAGCTGGAGAACGCAACCTCCTGGGATCGTCGGTTCCCCGAGCGCAAGCAGATCAAGTTCGCACGCCTGGTGACGCGCGAGGCCTGATCTAAGCATTTCCTTAACTGGCGCGATCGGGCCTTCGAGCTCGGTCGCGCCCTCCATCGCTTCCGGCCGCGCCCTGCGACTCCTCACGAGAATTCGATCATGACTACCAAAGCCCTCTTCATTACATCGCTCGGCGAGGACGTTGCCGTCGGGCTCTCGAAGGAGTTCGTGCGAACGTCGGGAAACATCCTCACGGCGGCGGCTCACGGTCTGCAGACCGGCGCCGGACCGTTCAAGGTGATGACGACTTCCGCCGGCGACGTCCCATCCGGTCTCGTTGCGGCGGCGCGCGCGGCCACGTTCGTCACCGCCGTAACCGTGATCGCGACCGACCTCGTGATCATCGACGGCAAGACGTACACGTTCATCGCCACGCCGGCGGCCGACGGTGACGTCGATGTCGGCGCCTCGGATGCGGCGTCGATGGAGAACCTCGCCCGCGCGATCAACCTCGGCTCAGGAGCCGGGACCGATTACGACATCGACACGGTCGGCAATCCGAACGTCAGCGCCGAGGCTCGCGGAGACACTTGCATCATCACCGCGAAGACTCTCGACTCAGCGATCGGTGACGCGATCGCCGTTTCGACGCCCGACTCGACCTTGACGTGGGATAACGCCACGCTCCAGAACGGCGCCGACGGGACCGAGTACTTCATCATTCGGCTTGATAGCGGCACGTTCTCCCTGGCGCTGACGAAGGCTGCCGCGATCGCAGGTACCGCAGTTGCTCTTGCCGATGCCGGAACGGGAGTGCACACGCTCGTCGCCACGGCGCAGTCGCTGGCCGACTCCCTCGAGGACGTCGTCGTGAATCGACTTACGGCTACCGGTATCCGCGTGAACGATCCCGCCCAGAACATCGCCGATTTCTGGCAGACAGCTATCGACGGTGTCGCGAACTAGAACCCGCCCGCCCTCTCAACCTTCACAAGCCGAAAGACCATGACTAAAGGACTACAGCGCTCGCTCTCTCGAGCGCCGATCGCAAGCAGGCCGGCGGCGCTTCTGTCGCACACGATCGTTCTGACGAACGCTGCGCTCACGCTCGACGGTGCGTCGGGGGTCGGATTCGGATCGCTCGTCGCCGGCCAGCTGCCGGAGGGCAACATCATTCTGCAGGGCGGCGTCGCCTACCTGCAGTTCGCGGGCTCCGGCTCCGATGCCGGACTCGTCGATACTTGGGCCGGCGACTACGGCGTCGGCTCGACGCCGGCATCCGATGGCACGATCAGCGCTGGCGATGTCGACATGGTCGGCACGACCGCGCTCGCCGCTGCAGCCGCCGAGGTCTCGCCGAGGACTCGAGGAACCGGGAACACCCAGGTCATCCTCGACAACACGGACGGGTCGCTCGAGGTCAACGTTTCGCTGCTGGTCGATGACGCCGACGTCTCGGCCGATGGCATCCCGATCACCGTATCGGGTGAAATCGAGATCCTTTACACCAAGGTCCTCGACGACTGATCTGGAGGGCCTGCTCGATTGGCTATTCCCATTCGGGCGGGTCGCTCTTCTCCCGACGACGAACCCCTCCTGCAAGGAAGCCGACCGATGAATCTCCTAGAAGCCACCTCACGACTCGATCCCGCAAACGACGATCACTGGACCGCTGACGGATTGCCGCGCATGACCGCGGTCGGCGAGCTCGCCGGTGACTCCTCGATCACCCGCAAGGACATCACGCACGCTGCGCCGAACCTGACTCGAGCTCTCGCGCAGGCTCAGCTGGTCGAAGCCGAGAATACCGGTGTCGTTCGCAGCGAGAATCTCGGCCCGAAAGCGGCCGACCCGCCGGCGCCCGAGAAGACGTTCGCCGAGCTCGTCCTCGAGGAGGACGGTGCCCCGAAGGTCGACGTCGAAGCGACGCAGGTCAAGGTGGAGGTCGAGCTCGACACACAGAATGTCCTCGACCTTCCGGTCGGAACCGTTCTCGGTCATCCTGATCTGACGAAGAAGGCCCTCGATGAGATCAATCGCAAGGTGGCCCAGGTCCTCAGTGCGAAGGCGAAGATCGACGAGGAGCTCAAGCAACTCTATGCGAAGACCGAGCTCCTGAGCCGACAAGAGGTCCTGCACGACCGCATCGCTCGCCAGAACGGCACCAAGCGGACGAACGTCCAGGACTATCTGGCTGCCCAGTCTCGAGCTCGAGAGGAGCGCGCGGCTCGAGCTCGGAAGTTCATCGATGCCGGCACGACGCCAGCCGACGTCGCCGCCCAGCTGCGGGGCGGCTCGAGGCTCGACGCCGCGATGAAACAGCGCAAACCTGCGCTCGGGTCGAGACGTCCCCCTGTGCGCATCCCTTCGGCTATGTCCTGAGGTAGCGGCAGATGCCTCACGAAAGACAATCGCTCCTGTTCCATTCGCGAGAGAGGCGCAGGTCGCTCGGAGGTACTCCGGAGCTCTTCCGCACGCACGATTTCGGGATACCGACTGCGTCGATTGCGGCAGGCTCGTTCGCCGGCAGTCTCACTTCGCCGGTGACGTTCGCGACGTCGATTCTCGTTACGGGCGCCACGCCGGCTGGACTGATCTTCGAGTTCGGCGACGCGGCCACAGCCATCGCGGCCTGGGTCGACGACTCGACCTTGTCGTTCCGTGCGGGAGACGCCGCGGCTGCAGACCGAGGGATCGCCACGTATGACAACACCGTTTCGCTGCCGGTCGGCTTGAGGCTCAACCTCGTCTTCGCCTGCCTACCTGGCGACGGTCGCGTCAGAATCTGGGGCAACGGGCTCGAGATTGCGCGAGGGGTTGCTTCCGGTGGTTCCCTGCCGCTCGGCTGGTCCGCCGATAGCGCCGGCGCCTTCGCCGCTGCCGCCTCTGGTGCGCTCCCTGCCGACGTGCTCGAGGTCGGCGCTCCGAGCTCATTCGAAGTCGCCAAGCCGCTGTCGGCGTACACGAAACAGGCACCGAGGCACTTCGTCTAAGGGGAGGAGGATGAAATGGCGCTCATCGTAGAAAACGGGACCGGGGTCGCTGGCGCGAACAGTTTCGTCATCGCCACCTTCGTCTCGAGCTATCTAGCCGATCGCAACCGCGCGACCGAGAACGGCTGGGCGAGCGGTTCGGAGGCCGCCGAAGAGGACGCCGCATGCGTCGGCGCTACCGACTACATCGAGAACCGGTTCCGGACCCTCTTCAACGGCATCAAGCAATACAGCGACATCAGTCTCGCTCGTTCGACGCTCGAGCTCACGGCCAACGCGCTCGACACCGAGACGGTCGTTGTCGGGTCTGTGACCTACACGTTCCGGGCTGCGCTCGCTGCGGCGAACGACGTTCTCATCGGCGTGAGCGCAGCGGCCTCGGTCGTGAACCTGACCGACGCGATCAACGCGAACGCGAACACGTCAGGCGTTGGCTTTCACGCGGATACGGTCGCGAATCTCGACGCCGGCGCGCAGCTGTATACCGACAACCGGCTGCTCGCCTTCGGTCTTCTAACCGGGACCGCTGACAACACCGTCGCGACGACGACGACGGTTACAGGGGCATCCTGGAATTTCGCGACACTGCACGGCGGCACCGACATCATCGCACCGCAGCCGCTTTCGTTTCCTCGGGTTGGCCTCATCGACCCCGACGGAAACTCGATCGAGGGCATGCCGCTGCGACTGCTCTACGCCACGGCGGAGTACGCTGTCCGAGATCGTTCAACGACGACGGTTCTCGCGCCCGATCCGACGGTCGACCCGATTGGCGGGACGATCACGAGCCTTCGCGAAAGGGTTGGCCCGATCGAGACCGAGACCCAATACCTGGCTGGGACGGCCAACTCGGGAACCCTCCCCGCATACCCAGCGGCCGACCGACTCCTTGCGGACCTGATCTCTCAGCCGGGAGTCATCCGTGGTTGACTTCGCTCGTTCAGCAGCGACCGCTCTGAGGCTTATTGAGGCCAGCGGGAGGAGCGTCGAGCTCTTCAGGGTCAACCGTACGCCCGACGACCCCGCGCTTCCGTGGCGCGGCACGAGCGAGCACCCCGAACCCGTCGCCGGCGGCCTGACCATTCCGGTGATCATGGCCTTCATTCCCGCTTCGGGTTCCGGATTCGGCAAGCTCGTCAAGGAGCTCGGCGGAAAGCTAACCGTTGCGTTCGAGCAGGTTGGACTCATGGCTTCCTCGTCGCTCCCCACGGGCATGACTCCAGCTGACGTCGAGGAAGTCGACAGCGTCAGGGACGGACTCGATATCTGGAAGGTCGTGACCAGGGGGCACCTGCAGCCAGGGGACACTTCGATCCTTTTCGTGCTGGGGCTGAAGCGATGACGACCCTCGCCGAAGCCCGCGACGCTGTCGCTCTCGTGATCAATACTGCCTGGTTGGCGGCCTCGGTCTCGAGCTCGATCCCGATGCATTGGGACGACGTCAAGGCCGACAAGCCCGGAGAGGATGCGATCACGTCTCGAGCGCCTTCCTACGCCAAGACGACCGTTCGGACGATCGGTTCGCCACAGACGACTCAGGGACGCCGGCGCTTCGAGACGACCGGGACCGTCACGGTCCAGATCTTCACGCCCTTCGGCGATGGCAATACCCTGGGCGACGCTCTCGCTCAGGTCATCCTCAACGCGCTTCGCAGCCACGTGGGGAGTCCGGCCGGTCTTTCGTTCTTCGACATCGACCCGAACGAGATCGGCGAGACGGGGCCCTGGTTTCAGACGAACGTTGTCGCTTCCATTCGTTACCAGGAGCTCGCTCCGTGACCAGCCAGCCTCGAGATCAGGAGAAGCGGATTCTCGCTGCCGGTACGAAGGTCGTTCGCACCCTGGAGTTACTGCTCTACCAGGCGCTCACGTCAGCGACGCCGGTCGATACCGCTTTCGCTCGAGCGAGCCTGACGCCGGCGGTCGGATCGCCCGTGTCGAAAATGCTGGAGCGACCGGTGACCGACGAGGCTGCGCGCAAGGATGCGTCTTCCCGCTTCTCGGACAACAAGGCGAAGGCAGCGGCGATCGCAGCGACGTACAAGATCGGCGACGGCAAGGTCTTCCTCACCTATCGCGCCGGGTACGTCGTCTTCCTGGTCATGGGTTCGAGCTCGCAAGCGCCCAAGAACTTTCCCCAACGCGCGATCGCGACGTCTGTCCGGGCGCTTGGATCGCTCCGCTTCTCCTGATACTTTCCATCGAAGATCCCTCTCTAACCACGGAGCCTACACGCCATGGGACAAGTCCTCACAAACAACACTGGGCTGATCTATGCCCGCGAAACGTCGCTCGGCGTGCTCCCAGGTTCGCCCGACTGGAAGGGGCTCGAGCCGAATAGCCAAGGAGCTTTCGGCGCGTCGATCACGACGGTTCCCCGCAATCCGATCTCTCCTCTTCGCCAGCGGCGCAAGGGGACGATCGTCGACCTCGACGCCGAGAACGACTACGACGGCGACCTGACGCTCGACGCATTCGTCGACTTCGTCGAGGCCTTCCTCTTCGCAACTGCGGTCAATTCCGACATGACGTTCCGCGGAGTCGACGTCACCGGAACCGGCTACACGATCCCTGCTGCGACTGCGGCGCAAGCGGCGAAGTTTCAGTTCACCGCGGCCGGTCCGATCTCCCTGATCGCTGCGACCGGCTACGTGATCGCCGGAAACAATAGCGGCGTTCAAACGCTCGAGCCGCTCTCCGCTGACGTGGCGCCTTCGGGTACGGAGATTCCCGTCGCCGGCAAGGCCATCGAGACGGCCCCGACGAACGCCGAGGTCTCGCTCGGAGGGATTCGTGCGGAGGCCGGCGACATCGCACTCTCGATTTCCGCAGGTATCGGCACGCTGACGAGCAACAACGGCACGCCGATCACGCCGATCGACTTTACGACGCTTGGCTTGACGGCAGGCCAGAGGATTCATATCGGTGGTACGAGCCTCACCGTCAATCGTTTCGGGTCGACCGCTGCCGGCGACGGTACACGCTCGTTTGGCTCCGGCCGGATCGTCACGATCGCGGCGCAGACAATGACGATCGACAAGATCGACGCGACGCTGGTCGCCTCCGACGGTACGGACGATGGCACGGCCGGTACCGAGGTCCCGGTCGACATTCTCTTCGGCCGCTTCATCCGGAACGTCGCCGTTGACTCGGCGGAGTATTCGCAGATCAGCATGACCTTCGAGCAGAGCTACCCCAATCTGTTCGAGACCGATCCGCCGACTCCGGTCGCCAACCCCGACGGCTTCGGTTACGTCCGAGGAGGCCTCGCGGCGCAGTTGACGTGGGGCATGCCCCTGACGGACAAGTCGACCGCGACGTTCGCGTTCATCGGCACGACGGCGAACGAGCCGGTCGACAACGCAGCGCGTGAGACCGGTGCGTCGGCCGCTCGAGACCCGCTCTTCACCGGTGCCCTCAACACGAGCACGGACTTTTTCCGGCTCCGCATCGAGGACGTTGACGAGACGGGTCTGACGTCGGACTTCAAGGACATGACGATGGTCTGGAATAACAACGTGGCGGCCGAGAAAGTCCTCGGTCTCCTCGGTGCCAGATTCATGAACCAGGGCAACTTCGAGCTCGACATTGAGACGCAAGCGCTCTTTACGAACGCGCTCGTCCCCGCTCGCATCCGGGCGAACACGACTGTCTCGATGGACTTCCTTATGCGCAACGACGATGGCGCGATCGCCGTCGATATCCCGAGTGCGACGATGGGGTCCGATGGCAAGGAGTTCCCCGTGAACGAGTCGGTTCGAATCGGCCTGACGGTGCAGGCGTTCATCGACCCGATCCTCCTGACGTCGCTGGGCGTTTCGCTCTTCCCGGTCTTCCCGATCCTGTAATCGAACGGACGGGAGACCTCTAGTCGCCTGAGGTCTCCCGTCTGATTCTCATCCAGGCGACGACGACAACCTGCCCGAGACAAGAAGCCATGAGCAAGTTTGGACACCTGAAGGAATACAACCCGGAGGGGCGTCGCGTTCGATACGCGCTGCCTATTGCTGGGGCTCGCAACAAGAAGGGCGAGGAGGTCCCCGCCGTTCTCGACATCGTTCACGCCGGTCGCTCGAATCGCAACTACACCGCTGCGGTCATGCAGATCAACGCGAAGAAGGGCCCGGCGATACGGATCGGTCCGAAGCCGACGGCCGTAGACATTCAGGTCGCAATAAAGGAGAACCTGAAGATCGACCGCGAGCTCTTCCCGCAACACATCATCAAGGGCTGGGAGGGCATCGCCGACGAGGACGGGAAGGCCGTGAAGTTCTCGGTCTCGGCTTGCGCCGAGTTCCTCGACGCGCTCCCCGATTGGATCGTGCACGAGCTCTCCGTCTTCTGTGCCCGACCTCGCAACTTCCTACCCGACGCCATGCCGACCGAGGTCGAGGTTGCAGAGCAAGCGGGAAACTGAAACGGCGGCTGCTTTGGGAGCTCCGCTTCCGGCGAGATCAGTTCTCGATCGAGTCCGGTCGCGCAAAGGGTCGCCCCGATCCAGAGTGGTTTCTCGATTGCCCAGAGCTCCTCGCTGGCGAGAGGATGTACCTGGATTCGTTCTGGGAGCTCGATTCCGAGAGGGCGTCAGGTGGCGGCACGCTCGGTCGCATTCCCAGGTCGAAGGTCATGGCCTACGGCCGGGAGGAGTACGGCTTCGACCCGGACACGCTCTCGATCTTCTGGCAGATCATTTCGACGATGGACGGAGGATTTCTCGGCTGGCAGAAGAACGAGCACGACCGATACGTGCGACAGCACAGCAAGAAGGGCAAGGGTGGCCGGAGGACCTCTCGCCAAACCTACAACCGCTGACCTGATCCTATGACCCAGTTCGTCATCGAAGTCGTCGTTGATCCGAGGCGTGCCGTTCCCGGCGCGCGGAAGGTTCGTGGCGAGCTTGAACGGATGGAGGGATCGGCAACGCGCCTCAAGCGCGCGCTCACCGGAGCGCTTGGCATTCTCACGGTGGGTGCCGGTATCACAGCCGGCACCCGCCTGCTCGCCAACTTCTCGCAGGAAATGAGCACGGTCGCTGCCATCGCGCAGACGACCGGCCAGGAGTTCGACGATCTTCAGGCGAAGGCGATCGAGCTCGGCACGAATACCAGGTTCACCGCGACGCAGGCTGCCGAGGGCATGACGTTCCTCGCGCGCGCCGGCTTCGAGGCGGACGAGGTCTTCGAGACGGTCGAGTCGACGCTCGAGCTCGCGCAGGCCGGAGCGCTCGGCCTCGGCGAGGCGGCCGACATCGCATCGAACGCTCTGACGGCCTTCCGTCTCGAGACTGATCAGGCGGGTCGGGTCGTCGACGTCCTCGCCCTGGCGGCGAATAGCTCGAACACGACTGTCCGGCAGCTAGGCGATGGCCTCAAGCTGGTCGCGCCCATCGCCGCCGGCGTTGGCGTTGAGATCGAAGAGACAGCGGCTGCGATCGCCGCCCTCTCGAACGCCGGCCTGCAGGCGACCCTTGCCGGCACCGGCCTCCGGCGAGTGATCTCCGAGCTCGAGAGCCCGAGCGCGAAGACGAAGAGACAGCTTGGTGATCTCGGGCTCGAGACCAAGGACTTCCGGATCTCGTCCGTCGGTCTGACGGCTGCCCTGCAGGCGCTCGCCGAAGCTGGCGTCGACACCGGCCTCGGTCTCGAGATCTTCGGCGATCGAGGCGGCCCGGCTTTCGAGGTTCTGAGCAACTCGATCCCGGACGTCATCCGGTTTACCGAGTCGCTGAACGAGGCCGACGGAACCGCGTCGCGGATCGCTGCGACGATGGACGACAACCTGAACGGGGCGATCCTCGCGACGAAGTCGGCGCTCGAGGGTCTCGTTCTTGGCGTTGGTGAGGCGGGCGCGACCGGAGCTCTTCGAGGGTTCTTCGACATCACGACAGTTGGCCTGCGCGGGCTCGCGAACAATATCGACCTCGTGACCGCGGCGACGCTGGGGTTCGGAACTGTTTTTGCTGCCGTGAAGCTTGCGCCCTTGGCCTCGAGCGTCGTTGCGTCAACTGTCGCTTTCGTCAAGCTCCGAATCGCGGTCGCGAGCGGTACGGCGGTCATCCTCGGATCGGCTGCAGCAACGCAGCTGCAGGCCGTCGCCGAAGTCGAGTCGGCTGCGGCGCTTGTTGCCAAGACGACCGCGAACATTGCTGCGATCAAGGCCGAGACAGCGAAGGCTATTGTCGTTGCTGGATCGACCCAGACCCTATTCATCCAGGCCGCTGTCGAGACGCAGCTGGCAGCTGCGACCGCGGCGAACACGGTTGCGACTGAGGCCCTCACCATCGCACAGGGCAAGCTCGCTACGGCTACGGCCGCGACGACGATCCGGGCGAGGGCCCTGGCGGCGATCAATCCGTTCGCCGGTTTGATCGCCGCTGGCGCGATCGCGATTGCCGGCACGAAACTCCTCGTCGACGAATTCGATGAGCTTGCGGAACAGGCCCTTCGCGTCCAGGAAGCCGGCGACAAGTTCGCCCTGACCGAGTTCGGGAAGGTCGGCGCAGACATCGTTCGCGTTCAGGAGAACCTGGCCGCCGTGAACGATCAGATCGACAAGGATGTCGCGAGCAAGGGGTTCGCGAATCCCGTCGCTCTCCAGGCTGCGCAGCGCTACGAACAGCAGCTTGAGACCTTGCGGTTCCAGCAGGGTTTCCTCGCCGACGGAACGGCGAAGACGACCGAGGAGGCGCAGGCCCAGACCCTCGCGCTCGATCTGCTCGCGACCGCGGTCGGCGGCGTCATTTCGAGCATCGAGCAGGAGAACGACCTCCTGCAGGAGAACTCTCGCGAGCGTCAGATCCAGGCGGCCTTGATTCAGGAGGTCACCGAGCTCGAGAAGCAAGCCGGCGTCGACGTTGACGAGGGCCAGCGGGGGGAGCTCGAGGCGGCCCTCAGGCGGAACCAGCTGCTCCAGGACCAGGCCGCGGCCTTCGAGAGCATCCGAGGGCCTCAGGAAGCCTTCAACGCTCAGGTGGCCGCGCTGACGGTCCTAGAGGAGGAGGGGAGGATCACGACCGAGGAGCTCAGCGTGGCGCTCCTGGGCCTCGCGCAGACCGCCGAAGGTCTCGATCTGTCCGCGGCCGACGCCGGCGGTGGTCAGGACATCGCGTCCAGGATCCTCGAACAGGTTGAGGCAACCAAAGAGCTCGCGCGGATCGAGGCTCTCCGGGCGAGCATCATTGCCGAGGCCGAGGGTCCGCTTGCCGCGCTTCAGGCTCGCCAGGAGGAGACTATTGCGCTCGGAAAAGAGGGCGCGATCACCGAGGAAGCGGCGGCCCTGGCTTTCGAGAAGACCGCCGAGGCGATCCGGCTTCTGAATCCCGAGTACGCGCGTCAGCAGGCCCTGATCCAAGAGATCGAGGGCCCGACCGCGGCTCTCATGCAGCGCCAGGAGGATCTTCAGGCCTTGATCCTCGCGACCGGCGACGCTACTGGCGCCTATGCTTTGGCGCTCGAAGAGGTCGCGGCCGCGCTCGTGCCGGTTACCGAAGAGCAAGCGCTCCAGGCCGAAATCCTCGCCGACATCCAGGAACCGCAAGACGCGCTCGCTGCGAGGCTCCTCGCCCTTGATGCGCTCCTGCAGGCGAACAAGATTTCAGCGCAGGAGTACAACCGCGAGCTCGAGCGCATGGGCGTCGCGAGTGAGACCACGAACACGGCTCTCTCCGGTTTTCAGATCGGGCTTCGCAACTCGGTCGACGAGATCACCGACGTCCAGGGCGCTGCGCAAAACCTCGTCGAGAATGGCTTCTCTGCTGCCGAGGATGCGCTCGTCTCGTTCGTCAGGACCGGCGAGGCAGACTTCTCTGCGTTCGTCGACGGCCTACTCGACGACATTGCTCGGCTCCTTGTAAAGCAGGCGCTCCTCGCCGCGTTCGGTGGAGGGGGAGGGGGCGGCGCGGCCGGTGCGATTGGCAGCTTCTTTACCGCGCAAGGCGGCGGTCGAGTTCCTGGGAACAGCGACGTTATCGTCGGCGAAGACGGTCCTGAGCTCATTCGCACTCCCGCCGGTGGCGGCGACATCACTCCCGCCGGCGAGACGGCGGCAATCATGCGAGGCGCAGCAGCGGCGGCTCCGATCGTCAACGTCACGACCCCACCGGTGAACATCACAAACGTGAGCGATCCGAGCGAGATCCCGAGTGGTATTGAATCGCCAGATGGCGAGCAGGCGGTTATGAACGTCGTTAGAAAAAACCGAAGGACCTTCCAGGGGATCACGGCATGACCTTCAACGCGGGCACAGCGACGGACTACCTGGACATGCTCGATCAGCTGATCGAGGTAATCACCGGCCGGCACCTCGACACGATCGTTCTCGTCTCAGGCGGATCCGCGACGTATCTCGTGGGCGACATCCTGGGGCTCGACGAGACCGGAGCGACGAGCACCGAGGTCGCCCAGATTGAAGTGACTGCCGTCTCCGCTGGCGTGATCACCGACGCTCGGATCTATCGCGGCGGCGTTTACACGGTTGACCCGACGAACCTGACGGCCAATGCCACGACGGGTGGCGGCGGCTCGGGCGCTACCTTCGACATCACTTTCGCTGCGACCGGCTGGACACAGAACGCGCGCGAGAGCGAGGCCGTGTCTGCGACTGTTGGCGCTGCCGGGTCAGGCTACACGAACGGTTCGACCGACGTGCTCACTGTAGTCGGCGGCGTGCTCGCTCCCGGCGGGAGCGCGGCGACTTTTACGGCGACGGTCACGGGCGGAACAGTCGACTCGGTTGCGCTCCTCGCCGCCGGCGACTACGAAGTTTTTCCGACGAACGCCGTTCTTACGACTGTTTCGCCGACCGGCGGGACTGGGTGCACACTCAACGTGACCTGGGCCGACGTTGCCGGCGATACGATCGTCGTCCTGCAGGGCGACGCTGGCGCATCGCTCGATCCCGTCGTCGGCATCAAGACCTACTCGAGCGAGACCGACGAGACCTCGATCAATACGGTCTTCAACTGGGCCCTGTTCGGGATGACGGCCTGGCAGTCGAGTACGAACCTGCACCTACAGCCGAACGTCTCTGACGGTTTCAGTACCGCAGACGATGGCGCCATCACGACCTCGACGACGGGCGACGGCGCCTTCGTTCCGCTCAAGGACTCCGACGCTTTCAATATCGAGTGGTGGATTTCGGCAACCGGTCGTCGCGTCTATTGCGTCTTCAAGATCGAGGCGGCGTCGACGACGTACTACGCCTCGTGCTACTTCGGCCTGCTCAATCAGTTCGGGATCACGACCGAGTTTCCGTTCCCGGCATGCGTTGCCGGCACGAGTGATCGCAAGCGAGTCTGGTGGCGCGACGTCGGCTCGATCTTCGGCGGCCTTACCGAAATCATCGAGCGCAACAATGGACCATGCTTTGCTTGGGCACCAGAGGGCGTTTGGATCGGCTGCAAGAACGCGGCGATCTCGAGCAACACGGCAACGACTCCGACATACAACGTTGAGAGCGATGCGCCTCGCGCTCACGTCTGGCCGCTCGGTCCGTCCAACACGCACGGGACGGTCGATGATCGAATCTGGGCACTGCCGAACTCTCTGGGATTCGACAATGACGACCTGACCCTTACGACCCTGGCGATGGAGATTTATCGGACGCCAGACACCGGAGGCAACCTCTTTCCGCTCTTCCCCAACACGCTCGTACAGGCCGACTCCGCGACCGCCTTCTTCAGGACCTTCGGGGAAATGGATGGGGTCTGGTGGTTCCACATAGCCGACGCGGGGGTCACGAGCGAGGACCGGTTCACTCAGGGCAACGTCGCCTATTCGATCTTTCAGAACGGCACACGCATTCAGCCGTTCTCTTTCATGGCGATGCGCGAGGATTGATCCGATGACGCATGTAACCGGGACCGCTACCGACCTCGAGGATCTGCTCTCGCAGCTGGACACGTTCGCGACGACGACGCACGGCGGCTGGACGGGATACTCGACGAACCCGCAGACGACTGACGGCTGGTTCGAGCTCCACAAGGGGAGCCTGTCGATGTCGATCAAGTACCCGACCGACGCCGAGGGTCCGCCTCAGCACATGAGCGTCCACCAAGCGACGGGTTTCATCAACGACGCAACCGCGCCCGGAGCGCATACGGCCGACAGCGGGAGCGGTTTCAACACCGGGACGACCGGCCACACGAATGCGAACCTTCTGACCGAGCGATGCGTTTCGCAGATAGGCAACGGACCCTTCCCGAGTTTCCATTTCTTCGCCGACGATACGGCGACGCATGATTACATCCACGTTGTCGTCGAAGCGACGACCGGGATGTTCCGACACCTACTCTTCGGCGAGCTTGTGAGGTTCGGCGACAACTGGGTCGGCGGCGAGTACGTCTGCGGCCACTTCCAAGATCAGGGGTCGACCTCGCTTTCGACCGATGCGAACACGCAGGTCTTGCTTGATGGCCTTGGCAGCACAGGCGAACGGCTGCGCGCCGGTACCATTCGGATCGCGAGCGGATTGCTAAACCAGTCTCCGGCGGTCTGGGCCGTCTCGACTCAGGTTGCGTCGGCGAGCATGCTCAACGACACCGCCGGCAATATCCGACGCCAGATCCACGGAGGATACCGCGCCGGCATGGGGCCTCGAGGATTCGCCAACGCCGTCGGCAACTCGAGCTCCGGCGTCGTTGGCTTGGTTCCGATCGAAGCCTTCTATCGCGACCCCAGCAATGTCCGCTGTCAACTCCTCGGCCACCTTCCCGACGTTCGCGCTTTCAACACGCGCAACTTCGAGCCGGGCGAGACGATCACGATCGGCTCGGACACTTGGCACCTATTCCCTCAGTCGATTCGGACGCAGGCCTTGATCGTCAATCGGTCGCAGTTTTCCGGCATTGCCTACCGGCTCGTGGCGTGAACTATGCCGACGTTCGTCCAAGGAGCAGACCTCGAAGTCGGTCAAGCGATCCACGCCCTCACGGCTGCGATGAAGCCGGAGCCCGAGTTCCCGCGGCAAATCGTTCCCGACCTCTCCCTTCCGATTGAGTCGGGAGCGCTAACGACGAACCTGGACCACAAGCGGCCGATCGTCGTGTCCGAGTTCCCGGCGCAGGAGGAGGGCGCGAGCTCGGGCGGCTTCGATTGGTTCGAAGCCTTCCACGTTCTCCCGCGGTCGTTCGACTTCGGCAATCTCCTTTCAGCGCAGTCAACTCCGATCGAAGTCTTCAACGCCTTCCGCCGTGAAATCCGCGAGTGGACCTCGTTCGTCAATGGTGCTGGCGCCGGTACGAGCCTCGGCGGTCAACCTACGTTGCCGACGAACGTTGACAATCTAAGTGGCGTGCAGATGACGGTCGACGTGGAGACGACCGGCGATCCGTTTGTCGATGCGACTCTCGACTTCGGCTTCTCCGGGCTCGGGACAATCTTCGTTCCGATTGAGATCCAGCGGATCGTCCTATGGGGCGCGGTTCCCGAGCAGCAGCACATCGAGGCGCTCGACTTTCTGACGAACGTGTATACGTCGAAGAATGGGGAGGAGCAGCGGGAGTCTGTTCGGAAAGCTCCGCGTCAATCCTGGGATTACACCTACCGGATAGACGAGGGCGTCGAAATGCAGACGCTCGAGAACCTCCTCTTCGACTTTCATTCCCGCACCTTCGGCGTGCCCGTCTGGTTCGACGACACCGAGCTCACGAACGGCGAGTCGGCCGGAGCGTCCACCATCGTCGTCGGCTCTACCGACTTCCGCGACTTCCGCGTAGGCGGGTTGGCCGTGATCATCGTCGACCAGTCCACGTTCGACGTCCTCGAGATTAGCGCGATCACGGCGACGACGCTGTCCTTCACGAGCCCGACGATCAACGCCTACCTTGCACGGACGAGCGTCTATCCGCTCGCGACATGCTTCGCTCAGTCGCAGATCAGCGGATCGCGATGGCCTGTCAACCTCCAGGAGGACAAGATTCGATTCGAGCCGACCGACAACGACATCGACATCGGCGATCTCTCGGCCTTCTCCTCGTTCAACGGCAAGCTGCTGCTCGACAATCCCAACAGCGTTCGGGGCAGGAAGGTTGGGCATGGGTTCCGTATGGCGCTCGAGAAGATCGACGGCCAGACGGGACTTCGATTCCAGGACTCGTCATGGGATCGAGACAAGCGCGGCTATGTTTTCACGCTCCGCGCCGATGGTCGGCAGACGGTCTGGGAAATGCGTCGGATGCTGCACGGGATCAAGGGGCAGTTCATTTCGTTCTATGTCCCCCGCGCGTCCGACGATCTCGTCGCTGTCGCCGACCTCCTCTCGGCATCGAACCTGCTCGACGTGACTAACGTCGGCTACGCTCAGTTCGTTCGGCATCGCCAGCCGAAGAACGTCATCCGGGTCAACTTCGTTGACGGCTCGGCCCCGTTGCTTCGGACGATCACTAACTCGTCCAACACGAGCCCGACCGTTGACCAGCTGACGGTCGACACGAACTGGCCGAGCACGATCACGCCGGCTGAAATTTCGAGGATCGAGTACGTCGAGAAGCTTCGCTTCGCTACCGATCGAATCCGGATCAACTATGACCGAGCAGCCCTTCGAGCTCGGATGGTCGCTCCGCTTCAGGTGCTCTTCGAATGAGCTACGCTGCCCACGAAGGGACAGTCGAGGGCGGGCGGCCGATCGAGATTTACGAGTTCACCGCTGGCGCTCAGTCGTTCTTCTTCACGTCGAGTCAGGACGACCAGCTTGTCGGAGCTCAGACATATACTGCGGTTGAGGGGCTCTCGAGGGACACCACCGCAGACGGACCTACGAAGCGAGGCAAGGATTTCACGATCAAGCTTCCGACGGTCAACGCCGTTGCGCAGCTATTCGTCGGTGTCCTGCCGGGCTTTCGTGTTCGGCTCCAGGTCAGCCGGTTCCACCGCGACGACACTCCGACGCCGGAGGTCATCAAAATCTTCGACGGCTTCGTTCAGTCTGCGGCGTTCGGCAAGCAGGGCAAGGAGGCCACGCTCCTTTCCAAGACCGAGCTCGAGGGGACCGGCAAACAGATTCCGCGGAGGACCTACCAGAGTGCTTGCAACCACGTTCTGTACGACGTCAACACCTGTAAGGTCGACGACACGGACGTCGCCTTCCGAGCGTCCGCGCTCGACGTCGCGTCGCTCGTGGGCAACGTCTTGACGGTCTCGAGCGGTCTCGCCGGGACCTACGCCGACGCATTCATGAACGCCGGATACGTCGAGTCGATTGGCGTCGCCGACTTCAGGATGATCACGATCCACGTCGGCAACGTCCTGACACTGATCTCTCCGTTCTCGACGACGCCGACCAGCGTCAACGTCTTCGCCGGCTGTGCGCATACCGTCACCGTCTGCGGGGACAAGTTCGACAACGTCATCGAATACGGTGGGTTCCCCTACGTCCCGACGAAGAACCCCTTCGCGACGGGGATTGTCTGATGAAACTGCTGAAGCACCAGCGCGCGCGCCTTCAGCGGCACCGTGATCCAGCCGTTCGAGCTCGAGGAGGCTTTTGGCCTGCGCTCCTTCTCTTCATTGCGATGGAGCTCCTGCGGCCGAAGCCGAAACTCCAGGATGCGAAGCCGGCCGGTCTGGGAGAATTCAGGGTTACGACCGCAACCGAGGGACGTGTCGTTCCGCTGATGTGGGGAACGGTTCGGATCGAGGGTTCGAACATCATCTGGTACGATGACCTGCTGCAGGAGGCGATTTCGGTCAGGGTGAAGACCGGCCTCTTTTCGTCCGACACGCAGATTAGCGGCTATCGCTACCACCTGGGTTTGCAGCACGCGCTCTGCATGGGCGCGGTCGACGAGCTCCGCAAGGTCTGGATTGGCGACACGCTAGTCGGCGACTTCACCGGAGCTCCGATCGTTCACGACGGCACGTTCACGATCGACGAGCCGGATCTCTTCGGTGGCGAGGAGCTCGGTCGCGGCGGCGTTGTCGGGACGCTACGGTTCCACGCAGGCACGAATACGCAGGAGCCGAGCTCGTATCTGGGCGGGCGACCGGCGACAACGTCAACCGCGATCGCCGGCGCAGGTGCCGGCTACTCGGTCAGTGACCTGCTCACTGAGGCCGGCGACGGGGCCGCTACCGTTCGTGCGACCTTCAACGTCGACAGCGTCGGCGGCTCGGGCGAGGTCACCGGAATTACGCTCGTGACGGCTGGCACCTACACGACCCAGTCAACGAATCCCGCGGCGACGACTGTCGCGCCCAGCGGCGGGACCGGCTGCACCCTGACGGTGGCCTACGGCGTACCGTTTCAGAATGAGGGTGGCGCGACGCCGGCTTACCGCGACATCTGCTATATCGCTCCGGACATCCAGAACACGCTTCTGGGAACGTCGACGTCGATCGACCCCTGGAAGTTCGAGCTCCGCAGGATCCCGAACGGGCTCGCGCTCACAGCCGGTCATGAGCTCGTCGACTCCGGGGCGAACCCCGCGAATGTCCTGTATGAGATCCTGACGAACGCCGATTGGGGATACGGGATTGCGCCCGCAAGAGTCAACACGACGAACCTCTCGGCCGTCGGCGATACGCTCTTCGCCGAGGGAAACGGATTCTCGTTCCTGCTCGATCGCGAGATCGAGCTCCCCGAACTCGTTCGTCAAATCGAGGAACAGATTGACGGCGTCCTCTTCGAGAACCCCCTTACAGGAAACTGGGAACTCAAGCTGAGCCGCGACGATTACGACATCGACCTCATTCCCGAGATCGACGCATCGAACATGCTCAACCTCAAGTCGTTTACGCGCGCGACCTGGGAGCAAACGACGAACCAGATTCGCGTTCCGATCAACGACCAGGCCGACGAGTACAAGAACACCTTCGGGTTCGCCCAGGACATGGCGAACGTCCTCGTTCAGGGCAAGAACGTGTCGGCGAGCGTTTCCCATCCGGGCGTCAAGACGACGACGCTCGCCAACGCGATCGCCTGGCGCGAACTCCGCGTGCACTCGACTCCGTTGGCTCAGGGTTCGATGATCGTGAATCGTTCGCTCTACGGTCTCTTGCCCGGCGACCCGTTCGCGTTCACCGATGCCGACATCGGCTTCGTTAGGCTACCAATGCGCATCCTCTCGATTGACTACGGCGATTTGCTCGATGGGGAGATTGTGATCGAGGCTGTCCAGGACGTCTTCTTCGCCGCGGCCGGAGTTTTCGATCCCAACCCGGGAACGAATTGGACTCCCCCTGGAAACAACCTGGTCGCCTATCCGGCGAACGAGCAGCTGGCATTCGAGGCTCCTCGAGGCCTGACGATGCGTGATCCACAGACGGTCGACGCAGAGACGGACAAGGTCTATGCGTCAGCACGTCGACAGTCGAGCGAGGCCGCCTTTGAAATGCGAGAGCGGCACGCTAGCGGCACGCCCACCGGTGCCTATGCTCCCGACTTCGGCCAGGTCTTCCAGTTTCAGCTGATCGGCCAACTCAATTCGGCCCTGAACCTGAGCGGGACCAACCCCGTCGGCTCGGTCCTTGTCGTTCCGGATCCAGACACGCAGGCGGCAGTCAACGAGGCCTTCCCGACGGTAGTCAACGTCAGCGAGCTCGGAACCGAGCTCCTTTCGCTCTGCCTGATCGAGGAGGAGTTCATCCTCGTCACGAGCTCACAGACGAGCGGCGGCAACGTCCAGCTGAACACCGTCTATCGCGGCATTCTCGACTCGGTCCAGGCCGATCACGCAGCCGGGACTCGAGTCCACCTGATCTTCGTCGGCGGCGGCATGTCCGCGACGGCGCTCCCTGCCGGCGACAACGTCGATCTAAAGCTGGTCCCGAAGAACGCCGTCGCCGAGCTCCTCGAGGCTACCGCGAGCGTCATCGTCCTGGCGATGGACGACCGGACGAGGCGCCCCTACCCGCCGGCGGCGTTCGATCTCAACTCGGTCACACTCGACACGACGAACGTCGATCTCGACGGATCGGGCTCGGGCGAGGACGTCGGCGTCTTGATCGACTCGGTCATCCGGCGTGACTTCCGGACCATCGACGAGATCGCTGCGCTCGCAACCGATGCCGCCGCCCTCTTCTCGGACTTCCCGACCGAGAACAGCACCGAGATCGAGATCCAGGTTCTCGACGGCGTGACGGTCCTGCACACCGAGACTGGGATCTCGGGCACGAGTACGACCGCGCGCCAGCTGGATATCCTCGAGGGCCTCGATGCGACGTCGCTCCCGGCCTCGCTCACGTTCCGGGTGCGCGAATCGCATACGCTCGACGCGGTCGTCTACACGTCGCGGGTTTACCTCGCGGTCGTCTCGACGATCGCGTCGCCGTTGGTTGGGATCTTCGCGTTCGGCGTCCTCGACGACGGTGAGATTTCGCCGATCTACGATGTGCAAAGCGGCGACGACGCTACCGATCACGTCTTCAACCTCTCGTCCTCTTTCTCCGTCGGCGACGTCGAGTACCGACTCGACGGCGGTTCGTTCCTCACGCTGATCGCAGCCGGAGGTACGGGGCCAGGGACGATTCCGAACGCATCCCTCTCGGTCGGAACCGACATCGAGATCCGTCACCTATCGTCGGACACGACCCCCCAGAAACTTCTCACCATGACTGTCGGCGGTACTGAAGAAGCGTACGCCGTAATGATTTCTTGACGAAGGGATTGCTGGACCATGAACGAAGACCAGAACGACGTCGTGAAAAATCTCCCCTCGCGCGTGTCGCGACTCGAGGCAAGTGTCGAACGTATCGAGTCGGACATCCAATCCATGATCAAAGCTGTCGATCGGATGGCTTCTCGGATCTCGGAGGGGCAAAAGGCTCCTTGGCAAACACTCATTGCCGGCGCTGGCGTTTTGATTCTCATTATCGGCGGACTCGCGCAGGGCTACGTTCGCGATCAGCACCGTGTCGAGCGTGACCTCACTGCGCTGACCGATCGTGTTCTGGTGCATTTTGAGCAGCCCGCGCACACCGGCATCGAGCAGCGCGTCATTGCGATAGACCACTCGATCGAAAAGTTCGAAGAGCATCTGGCAACACGGTTTCACGAACTCGACGACAAGTTGCAGAAAGAGATCCGCGCGCAGGATGGGTCCAGCGAAACGCGACACAAGACCATGCGCGACTTGCTGGATCGAACGGACGACAAGATTCAGAACGAGATCAGGGCACTCAGCGAACTTGTGGACGCCAAGCTCGCCGCATTCGCTGTGGGCAAGTAGAGCGCAGGGCTGGGGGTACTGGCTTCTGTTCCCCCAGGTCGTCGGCGGGCTCTCGGTCTCCGGATCGAGGGCCCGCTCTTTCTCAGCTTGCGACTTCCTGCGTTCGATCGTATGGTCTGGCGCCAATGAAGAACCACGTTGCGGAGGCCGAGGAGCAGGTCCGGGTGAAGCGAGAGATCAAGGCTCAGAGCACGTGGCGTGAGCGCGCGCTCGAGGCCGCGATCCTCGTGACTGAAATGAAGTTCATGCTCTCCGGCTCCGGAGTCCGCTGGCCGCCGGGGCTCAAGGAACGAGTTGAGGCGCTGCGCGATCGGTGGCCACGTAGCCATGGCTGAATGGACCCTCGACGAGCTCGCCCTCTTGCGCCATCGCTACGGCTCCTGGCCTGATGCGAGGCTCGCTCTGTACCTGAGCCACGACGTCGACAAGATTCGGGCCAAGGCCGCCGAGCTCGCTCTTGCCAAGAACAAGGCGGCCTTCGTCGGGACGCGGCGAATGCCGCGATGGACAGTGACCGACGTTGCGCGCCTTCGGCGTTTCTACCCGACGACAACGAACCTCGAGCTCGCCCTGTTGCTCGAGCGCTCGGTGAAATCGGTAACGTCCAAGGCTTCGAATCTTCGACTGCGCAAGAGCTCCGATCAACTCGAGACCATGGGCCGGACGAACCGCGCCCTCCGACGACCCAAGAAGGAATCATGACCGACGATCCGCAGACTGAAGATCCGACGAAAGCGTCGAAGCCGATCCCCGAGCCGCCGGCCGAGGGCGAGCTCCTCGAGGCATTCCGTCTGACCGTTTCGCTACAGCAAGGAGTCGGCTTCCAGGTCAACTGGACTGTCGGAAGCGAGGTCGTGCAGGCGTTCTTTTTCCAGCACCACCCGATCGCCGCGGCGATGCTCTCGAGCATTGTCCAGCCCTTAAGCCCGCCGCCGATCGCGCCGACGGTCGATCCCACCAAGAAGATCGGCGAGCTCGGCCCGCTCCCGACCGTCGAGGACTTCGCCGACCAGATCGAAGGGGCGATCCTCAAGGATCCCAAGTTTCGCAAACCGAGCCCGGGATGACCGGCCAGCACCTGGAGCTCCTCGAGCTCGTGCGGTCCCCCAAGGCCAAGGCCTTCCGAGGCTTTTCGGACGTCATCGGCTACCGGATCCAGCACGGCAGAGCACTCGAGGCGCTTCGGATGCTCGTCGCGATCGGCGCGGCTCCCGAGCTCGCCCACCAGATCGTCGACGGCTGGCCGGAGGATGGGGTTCGCCGACTGCCGGGGCTCGAGTTCGGCGAGGAGGCCGCCTGCCGGCTCGCTCACTACGTCGACGACCTTTCGGCCTACGATTGGATCGGTCTGCTCAGGCGGTCTCTGGGCGGCGCAAGGCGCCCCGTGAGCGATTCTCGCCCCCAGGGACTTCCTCCAGGGTAGTTTCCGATTGGGGTTGGAAAGGCCTCAGGTCCCCTGGGGGGACCGGCCGATAGGAGAGCCATGAAGCAAGCTACCGACAGCGCACAGCGCCCCCGCATCCTTTCTTTCCACGAGCTTTTCGACGGCACGATCGTCGCGAGCCGCTTCCTCACTCGCTTCGGCGACGTCGTCTGGATGGTCGACGAAGTCCTGACCGACGGCGCGTTCGGCGAAGAGCTCTTTCAGGGTGACCGTGCCGGCTGCGTGCGCAAGCTGCGCGAGCTCGGGCAGGTCTGGAACGGAGCTAGCTAAGACCATGAAGCACTCAATCATCGACGCCGAAACCCGCGAGGACATCCTCGACACCATCCAGATCTGTGAAGGGCACCTTGCCGACGTGGCGGCCTCCGAGGGCAAGGACCTCGGCCCCTTCGCTCGCGTCTTCGTCCCCGACACCGTCGACTTCGCTCGCAAGCAAATCGCCTTCGAGAAAACCAAGCTCCGGATCATGACCATGCGCGAGCTCATCGCCGAGCAACGTGCCGACGAGAATGCTCCGGCTCGCGAATGGACGGACCTACGTCTCGAGAGCCTCGAAACGGTCCTCGAGGCCTGGGAGCGCGGCTTGCGGGCCTTCTAGCCAGGTGGTCGCCTGGGAGCTTCGCTGGCCGCTCTGGCCGCTAACGGGCTCCTGGCGCCCTCCGGGGCCGTCGGCTGGCTGCGCGCGCCACAGGGCGTCCCAGGCCGGCTGGCGGCCTTCTTTCTTTTCCCTGAAATCGACCCTCATGAAGCAAGCTCAGAACCCCGACGCCGCCCTTCTCCGGAGGATCGGCAACGTCAGCGAGATCACGTATCCGGTCGGCGACGATTTCGTCACCGAGCGCGTTCGGTCCGTAGCTCGCCCCCAGCCCGGGAGCACCGGCCTGACGCACTTCATCACCGAGAGCGGCGCCCGCGTCCGCGCGATCGACGTTCTCGCTTTTTCCCTGTAGGGCCTCAAGGGATTCGGCCCGCCTGGCCGAAGAGAGATCCATGAAGCAAGCCATCCAAGCCAACGACATCGCCGAAGGCGGCGTCTACACCTACCAGGGCCAGCGCGTCCGCGTCCTCGCCGTCGACCCTGACCAGACCTCCAACGTCTGGATTATCTTTCTCGAGGACGTCGACCGCGACGCTATCGTCGATCCCAAGGAGCTCTCCTAACCCCATGACGCTCTCCTCGACCTACGTCCGCGCTCGAGACGGCGCCCTGTACAAGAACCCCGTCCTCGTCTTCGAGGAGGGGTTCGTCTGCTTTTCGGACCATGAGGATCCCGAGCTCGTCGTCTGGCGCACCGGCGCCAAGTTTGCCCTGCTCGAGGCCGCTCAAGAGCTCCTCTCTCGGCGCCTCGGCCGATCGGCGGCCCCGAGCTCGGTCGTCCTCCACAGCCGCTCACAGCGCGTCGTGCCGGACACGGAGCCTTGGGAATGGCGACCGGCGATTAGCTATTTCTTCCAGGTCGTCGCTCGGATCCCGCGGCCGCAGATCCACGGGGGGACCGCGCGTTACCCCCGCCGGTGCCCGGGTCTCGTCCTCGACTGGCCGCAATCGCCGTACGACGTCGCGGAAATCGAAATTCCAGAGTAGGGCCCTCAAGGATTCGGGCCGGGATGCCGAAAGTGTAGGCATGAAGCAAGCCATCCAAGCCCTCCTCCGCGCCCTTCCGACCGTCTCGATCTCGATCTCGGCTAGCCGCCGCTCGGTCCAGCGCGAGGCCGCCCAGCAGAAAATCTCCTGGGAGGTCGGTATGCTCCTCCTCGAGACGACCGAGGACACCGTCGTCCCCGAGCTCGCCAAGATCTGAGATTCGGCGCCTCCGATCGGCAGGATACGGGCTACCTTTCCGGTCGTGATCTGCTCGCGACACGATCAGCGGCCGGTCGGGCGCCCTTGTCCGGCCACCGTCGCTCTGGGGATCCTCTTCCCGTGGGCGGTCTTGGGGGCCTCTTGGTGGCTCTGGGGCTGGACGGTTCCAGTCGTCATCCTCGCTGCCGGAGCGATCTTGCTATGCGCTCTCCTGTCGGTTAGAGCGTAGGGCCTCATTCCGAAACCCCGACCTCGAGGTTCCCATGCAAGTCTCGGTTCCTACGATCACGCCGTCGAAGAAGTTCGGCGCGGCGGCGCTCGCCGCGGTCCTTTCCGGTGTCGGCATCAAGTTCGGCTTCGCGATCGAGCAGATCGCCATCGTAACCGCTCCGCTCTACGCCTACATAGGCAGCCAAGGGCTCGCCGATATCGGCAAGGAACGCGAAAAGGTCGCCCGAACGATGGACAACGCGAGCCACCAATGAAGCACCTTCTCTCCATCGCCACCGTCGTCGCCTGTTCGTTCTTGGCATCCTGTCCGTCTGGCGGCGGGTCGCGGTTCGTCAACGAAGACGGCACGATCCGCGTCGAGCGCGTCAGCGCCGACGCTACTCGCTACGCGGGACACTTCAGAGCCGCCGCCGCTGCGTACGCGGAGAGCAACCCGGACAGAGCGAAGACATTCGAGACGATCGCCTCGGCGCTCGACGTCATGGCCGCGGCGTCCGGCGATGAGACACGCACAGATGCGCTGCTGTCACTGTCGACCCTGATCTCGAAGGTCGCGATCGAGGAACTTGACGGTGAGGACATCGCCATCGTGTTGCTTGTCCAGATCCTCGTCGACGAGATCATCGTCGCGACGACGACGTCCGCCGTGCCGTGATGGTAGGTTTTGATCGGTGGAGCGGTCCGGATTGCGGCTATCGCCTTGATCTGAAACCCTCTCTCTCGGAGCCTGGCGTCCCCGGGCCGTAGGGATCGCCCCACCCGGACCCTCCCGATGCGAGCCGGGGGGGTCTTTTCTTCTCAAGGTCACCTGGCCGGATTGCCGATACCGGGGTACGTTCACAGACCTGAGCCGTCGCACACACGAACCGCGAGGCTCCTTGAGAGAGAAAATATGAAGCACGAGGATCCGGCCGGCGCGGCCGTCACTAACGCGCCGAACGTTCAGAACGGGACCTACACCGTCTCGCATCCGACCCAGGGGCACTTCACCCTGAAGGTCTACACGGTCCTGAAGGGCGACCTCATCGGGAAGCGGATCGTCTCGCTCCTCGTCGGCCCCGACAACACGACGAACTATCGCGGCGTTGCCTTCTGGGACGACGCTCGCAAGAAGGCCACCGTCTGGCGCCGGCATCGCGGCCCCGACTCGAACCTTCCGATCGACGGCTTTCACTTTCAGAAGACAGGTTGGTCGGCGATCGAGACGAAGCTCGCGATCTGGGTCGACCTCGCCGTCCGCGCCGCCGACGGTTTCTGGACCGGCGAGGGGTACGAGCTCCAGCACGCCGGTCGTTGCGTGATCTGCAATCGCAAGCTCACCGATCCCGAGTCGATCCGTCTGGGCATCGGTCCGAAATGCGGAGGCCGATCATGAGCGGGATGCCGGATCGTCCGACCTTCGAATGCTGCGTTTGCGGGTTTTGGTTTCTCGCAAAGGATTGGGGCCTGTGTTCCGAACCTCGGGCGCCCTTCAGTAGAGAGCGCGTCCACGCCTGCCTCGATTGCACGGGCGGCGTCACGGACGAGGCGTTCAGGAGGGGGGGGATGCCTGTTCCAGCCAAGGCAGAGTCGGCAGAGCTATCCGTGGTCTCCATCGGCGAGAGCTCCGTCAAGATCGTGGAGATCGTGGATTGGGATCTGGTGGCTACCCCGGAAGGTCAGCTGGTGCCACTTCGATGCTGTCACGGATTGCTCGAGCACAAGTCAGGATGCTCCCTGGGGATCGAGAGCGGAGGCCAGTCATGAGTGTTCGAGGACGTCTGCGCTGCCTGCGCGTCAAGGCCTGGTGGCGGATCTACCACGCGGCCGTCGCACGCGGCGACCGCACGACGGAGATCATGCTCTGGGATCGGTTGATGGCGAGCATGTTGGGGAAGGTCTGATGGCGCTCCAACGCCCTCCGATAGTGAGACTCGAGTTCCGCCTTCAACTTAGTCCAGGATGGAAGGAGGTTCCCGGGACGTTCACGCGGGCCGAGGCGCTCAAAAGGATCCTCGAAGCTCGAAAGCATTCGACGCATTCCTACCGCCTGAAATCATACGAGGACGACCGATGATCTTCTGGATGTCGTTCGCCGACGAAAAGGGCTTTCGCGGCGCATGCTTGGTCGAGGCCGACGACTTCGACGCCGCGCTCTCGAAGTCCTGGGAGCTCCGGATCAATCCGGGCGGCGAGGTTCAGGCTGCGCCGCTCGAGGGTGCGACGGCCGAGAACGTTGCGCCGTACGGGTTGAACCGCCTGTATTCGAAGTCCGACATGGAGGCCCTGGGAGGAGCCGAACGATTTTGAGCTACACGAATACCAGTCTGTCGACCGCTCGCTCGTGCCTCACGAAGTACGACTTCGGATACAACCAGCAGCTGGAACCCGACAGCGCCGACGCCGAAGCGCTGCAGGTCGGCCAGGCCTGGCACAAGGCTTTCGACGCCGACGACCTCGACGACGAGGACCTGCACAATCAGTTCCTGATGGCGCCCTACCACGCGATCGAGCGCCACGCTCCGAGTCCACTTTGGAACGAGAAGCTACGGCGACTCTTCGCCGCCTATCACTGGTACTGGAGAGACCAGCCGCTCAACCTCGAGCGGTCCGAGTACAAGTTCAGTGCCGAGATTGGTGGCATCGAGTTCGAGGGACAGATCGACGGCATCCCCGTGATCGACGGACGTCGCGGCATCCTCGAGCGCAAGTCGACTGTTGACGCGCTCGACGCCGAGTCGTCGTTCTGGGATCGGCTACGTCTCGATGTCCAGGTCGGCGTCTACTCGCTCGGCTGCGGCTTCACGCCGGCGTTCATCCTGTACGACGTCATGCGAAAGCCGACGATCAATCCGAAGCGCCTGACGAAGGCCGAGATCAAGCGCATGGGCGCACAGGTCCGGATCGACGGCGTCACGAAATACTACGACGACACCTTCACCGCCGAAGACCTCGAGGCTCCGCTCGAGGAGGGGCGCGAGTCGATCGCGCTCTACGGCGCGCGCCTCACCGCCGACATCGGGAACCGTCCCGGCACCTACTTCGCTCGCCGCGAGGTTCCTCGAGGCGCCCAGGACATGAAGACGCTCCAGGACAATCTGATCGCTCAGATCCGAGTCCTCGAACACGCGCAAGAGTATGGGCTGATGCATCGCAACCCAGACGCCTGCGCGGCTCGCGGCTACAGCCAGTGCACCTTCTTTGGCCTCTGTTCCAATAACATCCGACCGGAAGAGGGCGATCCCGCTCCTGACGGATTCCATCGTCGCGAGCACCGCCATCCGGAGCTCGCTCAACCTGCCGACTAGGCACAACGAAACGCCCATGGCATCGAAACCGCACGCGCCCCCTGCGCCGTCCGCTCCGGCGAAGAAGCAAAGTCCCCGCGCTACGATCCCGGAGATCGTTCCGCTCGCCCTTGCGACCGGCGTCTCGAAAACGGCCCATCGCATCGTCCTGTACGGCACCGGCGGTATCGGCAAGAGCACGCTCGCTGCCTATCTGCCGGCGCCTCTCTTCCTCGACGTCGAGTCGAGCACCGAGTTCCTCGAGGTCGCATACGACTCCGAGCTCCGCACTGCCCCCTCCTGGTCGATGCTCCGCGGCAAGCTCGCGGCAATTGCCCAGGCTCCACCGAAGGGTGTCCGCTCCATCGTGATCGACACAGCGAGCGTCGCGGAGGAGCTCGCCAAGGAGCACGTCATCGCAACGCGCAAGACCGACAAAGGCAGACTGGTCGATTCGATCGAGGGGTTCGGCTGGGGCAAGGGCTGGCAGTTCGTCTATGACGAGTTCAATGGTCTGCTCGCCGATCTCGACCGGATCGCGACCCTGGGAGTCAACGTCTGTCTCGTTGCTCACGAGGTCTCGGCGCTGGTCCCGTATCCCGCCGCCGAAGATTTCATCCGGTGGGAGCCGCTGCTCTACTCCGGAGACAAGAAGGGCCGAGGCTCGACGCGCGAGCGCGTGAAGAACTGGAGCGATCACGTCGTTTTCATCGGATACGACGTACACGTCGAGGACGGGAAGGGCTCCGGCTCCGGGACGCGCACGATCTGGACGCAGGAGCTCCCGACACACATCGCGAAGAGCCGCGTCAAACAGACCTCGATCAATTTCAGTCTCGAGGACCCGAGCGCGATCTGGCGCGAGCTCGGAATCTCCTAACTCCCCGCGCGCCTGTCACAACGAACCGACAAAACGAAACCATGAACGTCGAAGAGTACACGCAGCACCAACTCGAGGAGGAGGGCGTCTTCCGCGCCTTCCCAGTCGCCTGGACCGTAGTCGAGAAAGAGAGCGGCTCCGTCGGGATCAGATTCCAGTTCGCGATCCGCCACAAGTGGTGGGGCAAGGAGCAGGGCTGGTCGCAGGATTGGCCGCCCGGGTTCTTCGTCTACGGCGAGGCCTGGGTCGTCAGACGAAAAGACAAGGGCGGCGGCATCAATCAGACCACCGTCGAGAACCTCGGAAAGTGCGGCCTTTGGAACGGCGACTTCGACGCGCTCCAGGGTCCGGTCCCGTCGGTCTTCGTCCTGCTCGACATCGGCTTCGAGACGTACGAGGGGAAAACGTCGATCAAAACGAAGTGGATCAACCCTGACGCCGCCGAACCGACTGCTCGAGGCGGCTTCGCGCCCGCCGATCCCGACGTTCTCTCGACGCTCCGCGCTCGGTTCCAGTCGCAGACCCGGGCGATCGCCGGAGGAGCTCCTGCCGGGACCGCGCCGGCGCCTCCGAACGTTCCCGCGCTGCCGCCGATGCCTACGCCCGGGCCTACGCCGGCGCCTACGCCCGGGCCTACGCCAGCGCCCGTCCAGGCCGCCCCCGCTCAGGCTCCCCCTGCGGTTGCTCCCGCTCCTCAGCCGGCCCCGGTCGCGCCACCGGTCGCCCAGCCTCCGCAGCCTGCTCCGGCGCCCCAGGCGGCCCCTCCGGCCATCCAGCCGCCGCAGGTCGCCCCTCCCGTCCAACCGCCGCCGGTCGTCGCCTCGAGCCAGGCCTTCATCGCTCCTCCCGCCACCGGAGCTCCCGACGATCCTGTGGATCCCGACGACACGCCTTTCTAAGATCGCGATCGGTGCTGGTCCTTCTTCCGGCGCCCTAAAGGAAATGGGTGAAGATCCTGGGCCCGCGACGGACTAGTTCCGCCGCGGGCCTCTTCGTAGGATCTTCCGGTGCGCGTCATCGTCGACACTCGCGAGCAGACCCCCTGGACCTTCGAGGACCAAGGTCTCGAGCTCATTCGAGCCAAGCTCGATGCCGGCGACTACTCGGTCGAGGGTCTCGAGCTCCGCGTCGCGATCGAGCGTAAGTCGCTCGACGACTGGACCGGCACCGTCATCCGTGACCGAGCTCGGTTCTATCGCGAGCTCGAGCGACTCCGCGCCTACGAATTCCGCTGCGTGATCATCGAGGCCGGCGTCCGCGAGATCCTCGCCGGCCGGTACAAGTCGATGGTCAGGCCGAGCTCGGTCCTCGGCTTCGTCGCCGAAGTCGCTGTCGGGCAAAATGTTCCAGTCTACCTGGCTGGCTCAAGGGCCGAGGCGCAGACCCTCGCCGGCGCATTCCTGAGAATGGCGGATAAGAAGCTCTCAAGGTCCCCTGCGCTCGCATCCGAAGGGTAGGGTTCCTGAGCAAGGAGTGGCCGCGACACAACGCCGGTCGGGCAAAGCGACAGCCCGGCATCAAGACGGTATCGCGGAAGTCGCCGCGACCAGGCGCGAGAAAGTCGACGTGGGGCTCCCGCCTGGAGGGAGCTCCACCACCCAAGGCGCCGGCAACAGCCGGCAACCGAGCCGAGGATCTACGATGAAAAACCAGATGACCTGCTCCGTCTGCGAGCGCCCCTGTACTGAACAGGATTCGAGCGAGGTCGCTCCGATCAATCGGAGCGGCGATGCGCCGAACCTGGCCTGTACCGTCTGCGGCGACTGCCTGCTGCGCGACGAAGAGGAGGTCCAATCGTGAGCGCTACCGAAACTCTCCGCGGAACAGTTCGCCGCGTCTTCTTTTCGAACCCCGACGGCCCATGGATGGCCGGCGTCCTCGCCCTTGAGGATGGGAGCGACCAGATCCGCTTCAATGCCAAGGCCTTCGCCGACGTTGGCGATCTCCTCGAGCTCGTCGGTGAATGGAAAGAGCATCCGAGGTTTGGGAAACAGTTCGAGGCTGAGTCCGGCCTCGTTCAGATGGACGAGTCGCCCGACGCGCTCGTTCACTTGCTCGCGACGCACAAGGACTTCGCCGGCCTCGGTCCTAAACGAGCTCGGCTCGTCGTCGACGCCGCGATGTCGCTCAGCGACGACGGGGAGGTTGCGAGCGCCCTGATTGCGTATCCGATGGAGATTGCCGGGCGTGCCGGCGTCGCGCTCGACGTCGTGAATAACGCTGCTCTCGTATGGCGCGAGCGCAAGACCTACTTCGACGCGCTCGCGCTGCTCGTCGACCAGGGATGGAGCGGCGCCCAGTCGCAGCGCATCGTCGCCAAGCTTGGTGAGAACGCGCCGGCGCTGATCCAGGGCGACCCCTACATGCTCATCGGGAAGATCCCACGGTTCGGCTTCCGTACCGTCGACGCCGTCGCTCTGAAAATGGGGATCAAGTCGACCGACCCGCTGCGCCTCGGCGCCGGCGTCGCTTTTTGCCTCGACCGCATCGCGAGCGACGGCAACACCTGGACGACGCGCGAGGCGCTCACGCAGGAGTCGATCGAGGAGCTCCGGCCGGACACGATCCGTGCCGAGGACATGATCATGTCGACGATCGAGCACCTGATCCAGACCGGCCTGATCTTCGCGGACGAAAGTCCGCTCGGGACAGAGTTCGTTTCAGATATGCGCCTGGCCCGCACCGAGATCGACGTCTTCGGTCGACTCGTCCATGGCCTCGGCCACGGCATCCCGGAGCTCAAGCTGACCGGTCCTCGAGCGCTCGCCGTCGTCCCGACGCTCAATGAAGGGCAACGCCTTGCGCTGGCCGGCTTTTCCTCGAGGAGGATCACCGTCCTCTCGGGCGGCGCCGGCGTTGGCAAGACCTATATGGTCCGCGCGATCTGCGAGGTCGCCGAGGAGAACGGTCTCGACGTCGCGCTCTGCGCGCCGACAGGTAAGGCCGCTCGCAAGCTCGCGCATGCGACCGGTCGCGACACGAAGACGATTCACCGGACCCTCGTCCCGAAGTTCGATCGCGAGACCGGCGAGTTCTCTTTCACGATGAACGCGCGCAACAATCTACACGAGGGTCTCGTCATCGTCGACGAGGTCTCGATGGTCGACGTCCGGCTCATGTTGTCGCTGCTCGTCGCGCTCCCGCCCGGCTGCCGGCTCCTCCTCGTCGGTGATCATCACCAGATCCCGAGCGTCGGTCCCGGCGCAATCCTCCGAGACCTCCTCGCGGCCAGGTCTCATTATCCCGACGCCGTGCACGTTCTCACAGAGATCGTCCGGCAGGCTGGCATCCTTGCGCGCAACACGACCGCGGTCCTCGACGGCGTCGTCGTTTTTGAGCCGGACGCGGCCTGGGGCGTCGAGCGGACCGAGAAGGGCAACGAGACCGGAGCGGCCGCGATGCTCGCGACGATGGTCGAGGCGGTCGTCACGTCGCCGGAGCCCCTTGAGCCGTTCGGTCGCTTCCTGGATTTCGCCTGGGACGTCCAGGTCCTCGCTCCGATGCGCAAGGGTCCGCTCGGGACCTGGGCCCTCAATGTGCACCTGCAGAAGCTCCGGCAGCGACTGCTCGGAAATCCGCCTCCGGAGCCAACGCCGGTCGGTAAGTCCCCGAAACCCCTCGTCGGCGATCGTGTGATCTGGACCCAGAACGACTACGAGCTCGACCTCTTCAACGGGACGCAGGCGATCGTCATGTCCTTCGAGAAGAAGGGCGCGATGAAGATCTACACCGAGGACGGGCGCGAGGTCACGATCCCCGGATCGAAGCGCATCAATGTCGAGGTCGCCTACGCGATGACGATCCACAAGTCGCAAGGATCGGAGTGGCCGCTCGTCGTCCTCGTCGGGAGCTCGGCGCACTGGATCATGCACGACCGGAACCTGCTATACACCGGAGCGAGTCGCGCGTCCGAGTCGCTGACGATCTTCGGCGACGCCGTCGGCCTAAAGCACTTCGCAACCGAGAGGAGGAGCGCGCAACGCCAGACCCTCGGTAGCTTCGTCGTGCACGGCTGGGAGCCGGCCGGATTGGGCGTTCTACAACCGCTTGCGGTTGCGCCGAGCTACGACACTAGCGAGCAACCGTCAACTGCGACGCCGAACTAGGTTCTTGGGTCGGGGCTCGCTAGGTTCGACGCATGAGCCTACCGAAGCGAGCCTCGATCTATGATCGCCTGCGTCCGCACCTCGACGCCTCCGACCTGATCGCTCGCCTCGGGCTCCACGAGTCCCGACGGCTCGGCAGCGAGGCGTACCTTCGACCGCTCTGCCACGAGTCGGTCTCGGGCGAGTCGCTCCAGATCAATCTCCACACGGGTCGTTGGAACTGCAAGGCTTGTCAGCCGTCGGGAGTCTATGGCGACCTGATCCAGCTGGTCGAGTACGTCCTGACGAACGGTGCGGCGCCGAGTCGAGGCAACGCGCAAGGCTCGAGCGACGGGCATCGCCAGGCCGTCACCTGGCTGTGCGATCAGTTCGGAATCCCGTTCGACGAGTCTCGGATCAGCGGGGACGAGGGGCTTGACGTCGTCCACCTGTTCGCGATGGCTGCGCACCAGAACCTCTTGAGCTCGCCGACGATCCTCGAGTGGATCCAAGACAAGTGGGGATTCGATCGAGCCACCGTCGAGGCCTACGGCATCGGGTTCATGACGTCGCCGATCCTGCCGGCGATCGCGGCCGAGGCGGCACGACCGCAGTCGCGCGGAGCCTTCCGATCGTCTGGACTCGGCTGGTACGCCGCGAAGGGTGGCGCCTGGAACACGCGGTTCGCGGGTCGCGTCCTCTTCCCCTACCTCGAGCACGGCCGGGCCGTCTACCTGATCGGACGCGCGACACCCTGGACGCCGCCGATCGACGGTGGCCGCGTCCCGAAATATCACAAGCTGTCGGTGCACTCCGAGCACCGGTCGTACATCAGCGAGCGGATCACCAACGACCACCTATACAACGAGCCAGTCATGGCTACGGCCGACGAGGTCGGCGTCCTCGAGGGCGTCGCCGACGGTGTCGCGATCTCGGCGCTCGGCGTTCCGGTCGTCTCGCCGGTGACGATCTCGTTCAACGCCGTCGACCTCGAGCGGTTCTTGCGCAAGTGTCGCGAGAACGGGATCAAGCGCGTCTGGATCCTCTTCGACAACGAGCTCTCTGGATCTGGCAGCTGGGCGGCGAGACGCACAGGCCTGAAGCTCGTCGAGGGCGGGCTCGTCGTCGAGATCCTCACACTTCCACTTGGCGACTCGCAGCGAGCCGCGCGCGACGAAGTCGTCAAGGCGCTAGGCCAGGAGCTCTTTGACGACCTCGAGCGCTCCGACCCTCGAGATCGCAAGGCGATGCTGCGAGCGGTTCTTCCGGACATGCCAGGCAGCACGGGAAAAAGCCAATACGAATGGATTATCGAGCAGGTCGAGGCGTCGAAGATCGACGCAGCTGAGTGGTGTGCACAGGTCGGCGCCGGCGCTCCCGGCAAGTTCAACGCGATCCGCAAGGCCGGTCGTGACGTGATCGAGCTCGAGCTCGAGGACGTGGCCCGCGACATCGATCCCGAAGACGACCCGATGACGCGCGCCTCCGCGGTTGGGCCGATCATCAGTCTCGTTGCGAACATCGACGACCGCCTGTCTCGAGCGAGCTACGCCGGGACGATCGCGAAGGCCGCCGGCAAGGGCGTGACGAAGGCCGAGATCATGAGCCGGATCGCTTCGATTCGGAAAGACCTCGTGACGCCGAGACGCGCGGACGAGAAGCGCAAGGCCGCGCTCGACCCGACCTCCATCCAGCACAGTCTCGTGCTGCTCCCGCCCGAAGGCGTGCACGTCCAGCCGAAGGCGCCGCCGGCTCCGAGCGTCAACTCCAATGCGCCGGCGGCTCCGGCTGCTCCCGGCTCGAAAGTTGTGTCCGATCACGACCGCTACGCTCCCGCGCGAGACGCCGTCGCCAAGGCGCTCGAGGCGAAGTGGCCGGAAGAAGCGCTCGGCGACTACGTCGCACAGACGATGGTCCGGTCGATGGGATACACGGCGTTCCAGACTCCGAGCGCTCTATACCTGGTTCGCGGCTCCGATCGCATCGAGGTCGGGACGAGGTCCTCGAACTCTCGGTTCGTCTCACTGCTCTACCTGGCCTCCGGCCTGACGCCGGCGAAGGGCACGCACCGAGCCTACATCGCTGCAGCGATCTACTTCCTTGAGAAGGGGGCCCGCAAGGCCGTCGACGTGGCCTGGTCCTATGTCGACCAAGCCGGCGCTGTCTTCTTTCCGACCGGCGACCAGGGCGGCTCGATCATCAAGATCGAGACCGGCAGGGTTCAGAAGACCAAGATGGCCGAGGTCCGTGTGCCGGCCGTCGCCGGCGGCGACTTCGAGGCCTTCTCGTACGTCGAGGACGAGGGCGGGATCGAGCGCGCGCTACAGGCCTTTCGGTGGACCTCGATCTCGGGCCCGGATCGTCTGATCCTGATCTACTGGATCGCCTGCCTGCCCCTCCTCCGGAGGATCGGCACGGTTCCGATCGTTCGGATCGAGGGCGGCTCGAGCTCCGGCAAAACGCGCACCGTCGACGCCGTCTCGTTCCTGGTCAACGGGAGGAGGAGCTCGAGCGTCCCGACGGCGCCGGCCCTGGTCTCGAGGATGTCGACGGAAATGCTAACGATCGACGACAACCGGGAGACCGGCGACGTTTCGCCGGCCTTCCTCGGCACGCTCCTCCAGGCAACCCACCTGGGGGCTCGCGAGAAGAGGATGGGCAATAGCGACACGGGGACCGTCGTCGAGCGGGTCTGCGGCGCTTTGCTGATGAACGGGGTTGAGCCGATCCACGACGGTAGATCTGAGCTCGCCAGTCGGATGCTGACCCTGCACTGCTCAGAGAACCTCCGGGCTCCTGACTCTCCGACTGCCGAGGCCGCCCTGATCGAGGCGATCCTCGAGGGCCGAGACGGCTTCTGGTCAGAGGCCGCTCGCCGGTGCTCAACGGCTCTCGAGCTCGACCGAGAGCACGGTGATCGCCTAGGTGCCGAGATCGAGAGGATCTTCGGGGCGACCCGGATCGGCCGGCTTTCGGCCTACCTGCGGATCATGTACCTGGCCTGGGTCGCTGGCCTGGCCGAGAATGCCCAGGCGATCGCGATCCAGGGCATCGCTTCCGAGTGGCGTGAGGCCTTCGGTGGCGTCGCTGGGTCGGCCCTGCAGTCGCTCCTGGCCGAAGAGCTCTCGGTCGCGGTCCTGCGCTACGTCTTCGCGTATGGCTACTCCGTTGCCGAGCCGACCTACACCGGCAGCGACGAGCTCCGGGCCTTCGAGGGCAAGTTCAACGCCGACACGGTGAAGGGGGACGCCTACCTGGGGCCGCTTCGAGCCAGCCAGATGGCTCGTCTGGCCCGCACCGCCGGCAAGGAAATGAACGCCCCCAGGGCGATTACGACCGAGCTCCGCGCCGGCCAGCTGGAGCGGAGGCTCCTGGACGGCGTCGCCTTCCTCGAGGCCGCCGGCTTCTCGGTTGAGGTCGACGAGACCCGGAAGGGCCGGATCCGGTTTACCTTCCAGCGCTCCCAGACCCCCCAGCCAGACCCTGTCAAGCCTGGCGGCGGCGATACCTGGGTCGGCCCCGGTCTCGCCTGAGGCCCTGTGTGCTCATCGGAGCTCCCGGCGTCTGGATCGTCGCGGCCGGCCGGGCGCGCGCCACACGGCCCAGGAGAGGCCTCGTGGTGGCCCGCTACGCTCGAGGCGCGGATCCGAGGCGGATCTGAGGCGGATCTGAGGCGCATGCGCGGCGGCCTCGGGATAGGGGTAGGCTCTGGGCGCGTATCGGGTCTGGGGCGTCTTCTACCGAGAGACACGCTCCGGCAATCCCTGGCCCTCTGGGAAGACGGGGTCAGGCGCCGACGGCCCGTTGGCCGGGTCTTCTTGGGCGCCCAGCCTGCGCGCGGGCTGGGCGTCGCCTCCCCTGAGGGGAAAAGAGAGAAAACCTCGCGCGCACACGATAGCAACTCCATTCACCCGCGCGCAGGCGCGCACGCGTGTACGCCCGTGCGCGCGCCCACGCAATCTTCTCTCTTACTTCTTTTAAGGTATTTTCGACCTGCATTTCCCTCTTCGCGAAAAGTCGCGATGGCGAGAGCCTGGTGGTAGGCTTGCGACGTCCTAGAATTTTCTTGAACCCCTGAAGCAAGTCCAATGGCGAAGAAAAAGACCTCCGTTCCGGAGGAGCCGATGACGGTCGTCGAGCTCCGAGTCGACAGCTACAAACGCATGCGCGCGGCTCACGTCGTGCCGAGCGCGACGGGCCTCGTCCTGGTCCGCGGCAAGAACGCCGCCGGCAAGTCGACACTGATCGAATCGATGCTCGACGCCCTCGGCGCCGAGAAGGCCGATCTCCCGATCACCGAGGGCGAGCATGCCGCGGAGGTTGTCGTCAATCTCGGCGAGCTCGTCGTCACGAAGAAGTGGACCCGCGATAGCGCCGGCAAGGCCAAGGCGGTCCTGACGGTCGAAGCCGCCGATGGCGTCCCGAAGAAGGGCCCTGCTGGCGTGCTCAAGGAGCTCCGAAGCGTCTTCGCCGACCCGGTCGCCTTCCTCGAGCTCACGGCGGCCGAGCAGGTCAAGAAGGTCCTCGAGGTCCTGGGGATGGACGTCGACCTCGCCAAAATGGAGGCGTTCGAGACCCACTATTACGACCTTCGCCGGCTTGTCGGCCGCGACGTCGACCGTCTCGGCAAGGCTGTGGCCGAGATCGCTTCGGAGGTCGAGGGGCTCCCGGCGCCTCCGGCCGAGAGCTCGATCGAGGCGCTCACGGCAGAGCTCCAGGCGGCCAAGGATCACAACGCCCTGAGTGCTCGCTACAGGCAGGCGATGGGCGCGGCTGAGAGTCGCGGTAAGGAGGCCGCGGCTCGTCTCGAGCGTCTGGAGCTCGAGGTTGTCAAGCTCGAGGCCGAGGTCGTCGAGCAGCGCCAGGCTTGGCAGCAGGCCGCCGAGGGCGCTAAAGGTCACGAGCCGGTCGACGTCTCGCTGATCGTCGAGGCCCTCACGGCTCACGAGGACGCGGCCAAGCACGCCGGTCGCCGCGAGCTCCTCGAGTCGACCCGGAGCCAGCACGAGGAGGCGCGGGCCAAGCACGAGCATGCTGACGCCGGCCTCGAGCAGGCGCGTCGGAACATCGCCGAGCTCCTCGGCGGCGCCGACTTCCCGGTCGATGGGATGGCGTACGACCACGAGGCGAAGACGCTCACGATCGGTGGGATCCCGTTCGGGCAGGCGAGCCAGGCTGAGCGGCTGAAGGCCGCGGCCTCGATCGCGATGGCTGGGTCGCCGGCGATCAAGGTGATGTTCGCTCGCGAGGGCTCGCTCCTCGACGCGGAGTCGCGTCAGCAGCTTGCCTATCTCGCCGAGGCCGCGGGCTTCCAGCTATGGCTCGAGGTTGTCGATTCACCGCTCGATGAATGCGCCTTCGAGGGGTGCGGCAATCCGGCCGAGTTACACGGCGCCAGGGGAATGATGGATCACGAGTTCGAGAAGCCGGCCTTCGACGGCGAGGGGATCTGGATCGAAGACGGCGAGGCGTTTCAGTGAGCCGCTCTGGCATCCCCGAAGCGCTGATCGCGCGCGTCACGCGTTTCCTTGAGTCTGACCTGTGTGATGGCCTGCCGATTCAGATCGGCTCCGAGCGCGGCGCGCAGATCGCGTCACTTGTCTGTGCCTTTCTCGGCCCCGCCGGCTCGGCCGTGAGGCAAGAGCAGCCGGAGGATGCGGTCGTGCGGGCCTACTTCACCTTGGTTCGCTGCGTCGAGGAGTACTTGAACGAGGAGCCGCCTGTCTTCGCCGGCGATTCGGCCAAGCTCATCGGGTTCGAGGAACAGATCCTGGGAGACGACGCCGAAGAGGGGACGCGACTACGTCGCGCACTCGAGCGTCATCGCAAACTGTTTGCCGACGCGAAAGGGTCCTATCAGTTTCCTGGTCTCGAAGACCTCGAGCTTGTCGACGACCTCGGCGGCGACCCGCTCGACATCGGCGAGGGCGACATCGTCATGAACGCGCAGCGCGAGGTCCGGATCGTTTGCATGTCGTACTCCGGAGCTTGCGAGCTCCGGGTCCTCTGGGTCGATCCTCGCACCGGCGGCATCTGCGACGAGCCGTCCTCGTCCTGGTCTAAGTGGACCGGCGAGCAACTCTGGTTCCTGCAGAATCTCGACGGCGACGGCTGGCGCTTGCGGAACCCGTTCGTCAAGAGGATCGAGCACGTCAATGATCCTCCGGCATGAAGCGCTACACGCAAAAGGATATGGTCGATGGCGAGAAGCGAGCGCGCAACGGCGCTGCTGCCTGCGAGGACGCGCGACGCCAAGCTGTTGCGCATTCAGATTCGCGAGCACGCGTCGACCATTTCGTCGTCGTCGAGCAGATCCAGATCCAACGCGCCGAGGCGTTCGCGATTGGCGCGTCGATCTTGCGCAAGCTCGAAGATCTCGACGGTGGCTCAATCGTCAATCCCCTTTGGGGTCCGACGTGAGCGGCACCTTCAGCGTCGCGAAGATCGTCCGCATCTGGCGAGGCGGCTGCGGCAACACGATCCCGTTTCGTGTCGGGCCCCGGCGCTGCTGGACCTGTACGTCCGCGATGTTCCTCGCCGCCGCCCGGAGCGCCCTTCGGCTCCACCTGTGGGGGGCGCGTCGCCCATGACTCCCGCACCGATCTTCTGCGACGCCGGCGACGTCGACAATCCCGAGAAGCTCTGGGGGATGGGCTCGATGGTCAAGGCGCATTGGTGGGGTCCGCTCGAGCGGACGCTACTCCTGCCGGCGATCAAGTTCCGGAGCGAGCTCTCGGCCATCGGCCGCGTCGTCCGGATCCACGCCGCCAATGACGCCCCAGAGGGCTGGAGAGTCACTCTCAACTACGGCCCGGAGGTCTCAGGAGATCCTCCGACTGAATTCAACCCTTCCCAGCTACGCTGGGTCGCGCAATGAAGCAAGCCGCCGAAGTCGCCGTCTGCCTCTTTGGGATCCTCGGAGTCGCTGCCGCTTTGGTGATGATGCTCCAGGACTTCAACCGACCAACATCCGATCAGGCGGGAGGGGGCGACTTTGTCGACGACGACATCATCGACACCCGCGAACCTCTCTCCTTGGCACCTCCTCCCGCCACCCTTTCTCCCGCGCAGGGCCGCCGTGCGAAGACTGTCGGCGCCTCGCCTGCCGCCGGCGGCCCGCCCTCAGCGGCTCTTCTGAAATCGGTCGACCCTGCGCGGGAATTACTCCTCGACATTGCAACCGAGATCGACCCAGGCTGGATGCCGACCGAGGAAGCTTTCGCTGAGCACGTCGACCTGCGCGTCGGCAACGTAGTCAGCCTCGGGCTCGGCTACGTGCGCGAGCTATTCGGCGAGGAGGAGATCCTCGCTTGGCCGATGTACTTCAACGCGCTGCAGGGCGACGGCGTTGTCGCCGACGTCATCGAAATGCCGACCGACGAGGATGTCCGTCGTCTTTGGACGCCGGAGACGGAGGGGCTCTTCGCGACGGCGCTTGCGCACTGGCATGTCGCATCCGAGTTCAATGAGAAGGCCTACCGGCTGAAGACTCGCGGTCCAGCCTTCGACGCGATACTCGACCTCGAGGGGGCAGCGCAGTTCGCCGGCGATCACGCCTGGACGACGATCTTCCATCAGCGCTCGAGCTACGCGCACTGGGCTTTTCTCATGCGGCTCGCTGAGCGCGACAACAGATAACGGTTCTCTGGTCCAATCCCGCAAATCCCGACGAGGTTTCCCATGAAGTTCCTTTCCTCGATCGCCGCGCTCCTCGCGATGGCGGTTGTCACCTTCGCCGACGTCCGCGACGGCAGTAGCTACCGGTCGGGCGGCGTATCCGTCACCGTCTCGATCACGGCGCGGCCAAACTTCAACGATGTGCAGGTCACCTACAGATCCTCCGGCCAGACGTCCGGTCCTCACGCGGGAACGCCAGGGAACGGGAGCTCCTCGGCGAACCCGACGGCGTCCGACGCAGCGTCTAGCAACCCGCTTGGCGGCGAGCGGTTCAGGATCAATGGCGGCCGGATGCAGCGGCTCAACGCGAGCGGTCAATGGCGCAGCATGGGACGTCCGCGTAAGACTCAGGGCGCCGGCGCCGAGTGGGTGCGAGCCGGAGATCCTGTTCCTCGCGACGGCGTCTTGCAGCCGGACGAGCTCCCGCTCGATGGCATCGAGCAGCGTGTTGATCCTCTCGGGGCACCGATTCCCGTGAAGGCTTTCGACCTCGCACCCTTCGACGGCTGGTTCGGCGATGACGTCACGACCCTTCCGGACGATCCGAGCAGGGACATCGACCTCTAAGGAAGTCCCATCCCAATCACCTTCCCTGGAGGGGTCGCCGCGCTGATTGGAGCGTTGGCGGCCCCTCCTCTTTTTGTATTCGCGCTCGCACGCCGATGTTGCGTAGGGCAGGATGAGCTCCCGTCCCGTAGCCCAACCCATCGGAGCAACCCATGGTCCTCTTCCTCCCGAACGCGAATTCGATCGTGCTTTGTGATGCCCACGTGGACCGAGTCGACGCCGGCGCCGGAGCCGGCACTTGGGTCATTTACGATGGCACCATTCCGACGGATGCGGACACAGCTTTGTCGGGCAACACCATCCTGGCGACTCTGACTTTCAGTGATCCGGCCTATGGTGGCGCGGTCGATGCGGCTCCCGGAGCGACGGCAACCGCCAACGCGATCACGGACGACTCGTCCGCAGATGCGACGGGCACGGCCACGTTCTATCGCAAGTTCGACAGTGTCGGTCTGATCGTCGAGCAGGGGCAGGTTGGCACGTCGGGCCAGCAGCTGAACCTGAACACGGTCTCGATCGTGGCCGCCGCGACGGTGTCGATCACGGCGTCAACGGTGACCATGCCGGAGAGTTAGGCCATGACGTTCAGCGACAACGCGGCCCTTGCGGCAGACTCGGCTTTTCGTATCAAGGTCCTCAATTCGATCTATCGGGCCGCGCTCAACGTCGTCGGGGAAGCACAGGCCGCTATGTCCGCCGACGAGCATACGAAGCGCCAAGAGTTCGGCGTGCTCGTGCTCAATGACGTGACTGCCTACGAGCGGCAGTTCGTCGAGGCTTGCGCATACCTCGGCACGCTGACGACGGCAAGCACGGACGCGGATGTCGAGTTCACCGTGGGGTCCGTTTGGAGCGACATGGCGGGCTTCATCAGTCCGAGCGTCTGATCCGTGGTTGACTACACCGAAACATTTGATGCGAGCGTCGTCGCCCACGCCTCGCTGGCGCTGAACGCCTCGACCAGCGGAGAGCTCGATGTCTCGGCCCTGCTCTCGGGCGTGCTCCAGATTTTCGCCGCGCCCATCGGGACGACGGCGAACGCCAGCGGCATGGATATCTATGTCGAGGTCACGGGGCACGCCACGGCGCACGATCAATGGATCCGCGTTGCCGAGTTCAAGACGTCCACGATCGCGGCCTCGCTCGTCAACGTGAACGCCTCCGAGGCGGCCGGGGAAACGGAGATCACGGTCGATGGCATCACGGGCATGGACGCCCGCGACTTTATCTACATCCAAGACACGACCACGATCGCCGATTCCGAGTGGCACCGGCTCATGGATGCGGAGTCGACGTCTCTCTTCATCGAAGGAGGGCTCCAGAATGCGAAGGATTCGAGCGACGACGTCTTCGACCAGGCCTTCGTCGCGGCCCTTCCTATGGACCTGGCCGGTGTGCGCCGCGTGCGCGTGACGTTCAACCATCGCGTGAGCGCGACCGGATCGACGATGCACGTGCTCTCGCTCATGTCGACCGCAGACGCTATCGAATAGGGGCAAGTCGGGATGGCTTCCATCATCAAGCCGATCCCCTGGTGGCCTGGCCGCAACCGGATTCACCCGCTGACGGATCCCGCGTCGGCCGTTGTGCTGTACCCGATGTGGGAGTCGCGGAGCGGGAGTATTACCGATGTCGCGCGAGGGCGCGTTGGCGGAGTTGCTCGCGGCGCGGGCGCCCCCTCTTGGACGCAGACGAAGTACGGTGTGGCGTTCGACGGCCGAGATACGATCGGACACGACGTCTCTCTGGGCAATTTCACGTTCGGGCAGCGCTGGACTTGGATCACGCTCTTCTTCCAGGAGGTCCAAAACGGGACCGATCCCGGGCGTCACCTCATGTGGGCGTCGCAAAGCGACGATTTCTCAAACGAAACCGTTAGGGTCACGATTCGGGAGGGTCTGGCAACCCCGTGGCTTTCCTACGGCGGCGACTTCGGGGGGGCGGGCATGGCCCTTACCGGTCTCCCCATCCTCAACCGGCTCGCGGCGGCCGTTATGCGTTCGGACGGGGACAATCTCCAGCTTGACGAGCCGTTCACGAACAACGGGGCTACGGACACCACCACGTCGACCATCACCCACCTGGGGCACGCCTACCTGTCGCGTAGACACAATGCGGGCGCGGGCGTCGACAACGCGAAGGTTCTGTGGACGGGGATTTGGAACCGCGTGCTGGAGGACCACGAGCTTCAGCTGATCGTCAACGATCCGTTCGGGATGTTCGAGCGGCGGACGGCGGTTGCCATCCTTTCCCCTGCCGGTCCTCCACCCGTTACGGGCACGAGCGCCGTCACTCTCCCATCCTTATCGGCCGCTGCGTCTGGTGCCGAGGAGTTCATCGGTACAAGCGCCGTCACGCTGCCCTCTCTCGGCGCTGCTGCTACGGGTTTGATGCAACCCAGCGGTACGTCGGCTGTCACGTTGCCGGCGATCAGCGCTGTGGCCTCGGGCGCCGAGGTCTTCACCGGTACGAGCGTCGTCGTCCTCCCGTCGCTTGGCGCCGCCGCTTCGGGCGTCGAGGTCTTCACGGGAACTAGTGCTGTCGTTCTTCCATCCCTTGGTGCGGTCGCCACGGGATTGATGCAACCCAGCGGCACGAGCGCTGTTGCTCTGCCGGCGCTGACGACCGCGGCCACGGGTGTCGAAGTTTTTGTCGGCACGTCCGCCGTCACGTTGCCTGCCCTCGGAGCCGTTGCTACAGGTACGGCGGGCGCTCCCCCGGTGACAGGTACTAGCGCGGTCACGCTCCCTGCGACAAGCGCCGCCGCCACCGGAGTTGAGGTCTTCACAGGTACGTCGGCTGCTGTTCTTCCCGCGCTGACCGCGAGCGCCGTAGGCGTCACCGCAGACAACGTGGGCACGTCTGCGGTTACCTTGCCCGCGCTCGGAGCGACGGCTACCGGGGCCGAAGTTTTCGTCGGCACGTCGGTCGTTGCCTTGCCGTCCATGCAGGCCACCGCGGCCGGCTCGACGATCGCGGGTACGTCGGCCGTCACGTTGCCCTCCCTCGCCGCCGTCGCGTCCGGTGTCGAGGAGTTCACGGGGACGTCGGTCGTCACGTTGCCGTCGATGCAGGCCGCCGCCT
>Ga0114923_10000129_pt1 | contig 58311 bp, 91 predicted proteins | sample SumtaG_FD_89578 | JGI IMG/M metagenome (GOLD analysis project Ga0114923, IMG submission 89578) | Deep subsurface microbial communities from Indian Ocean to uncover new lineages of life (NeLLi) - Sumatra_00157 metaG | ecosystem: Environmental > Aquatic > Marine > Oceanic > Sediment | place: near... | reverse complement strand
TCGTTCCTCCCGAACTGCCTCCCCGCCGCCCCCCTCTGCTGCTCAATCTCGCCCCCCAGCGCCCCCGTCAACTGATCGAGCAGCGTCGTGCGTCCCGCAGTCGCCGCGCGCCTGATAGAGAGGTCATTGATGCTTCTCGATAGCTCCGCCCCGGTGCCCGCTTGCACACCCGTAATCACCCTGTCCCCGCGTATCATCACATTTGGCCCGAAGAACCTCCGCGCCGCGTCTTCCAACTCCGACCTTGAAGGCTCACCGCGCTGCCCACCGGACGGCAGCCCTCTGAATGCGTCTGATGTTGGACCAAACGTGGTCGGCTGCCCTACCCTCTGCCCCGCCATCCTTGCAAAGGGCGCGCTGAGGGATGGACCCGCGAACGAAGACTGCGCCCCGAACCCTGGCGCAGCGGGCGAACTGAATCGTGATAAGTCAGCAAAGCCAGTTGTGAATGAGGTCATGGTTCTGGCCTCTTGTCTCGTTGTGTCGCTTCGATCTTACCCTTCACACGCAGCATCAGCAACCTGTAATCCGCCTCGGGGCAGAACGTCTGCAACCCGATCGAGGGAGCTCCATGCGCGATTCCCAACCTCCCCCCTATATTCGTCTCCACATTGCTCCCCTTGAACGCCGCGTCATACTGCGAAGACCCGTCCACAATCGACCTGAACTTGTCCATGTTCTTCAACTGCGGCACGCTCGTAGCAAACGCCGCCTCGTCGTCCCCCCTGAAGTAAACCCCCTGGAACTTCGCATCTGTGGTCCCATCCGATGTGGCTGCTCCCTCGACCCGCGTGAACGCCGCGCCCACGGCCTCGATGGTCTTCTGCTGCATGAAGTCCCTCCGCCCGAACACGAACCCACCCTCGTCCTGCACCGAGATAGGCGGCGTGACCACGCTACAGAAGACCGGCGAGATCCCCACCCGATCATTCGTCTTGAACAGCGACCCGTTCTCCACCGTAACATCCTGCCCACTCACCGCCGTGATCTTGCTCTTCCTCCCGATATCCTCGATGGGCGTCGTCTCCAACACATACATCGTCGTGCCCACAATATCCGTGCCCGGCGTCCCTCCGCTCGTCGTAACCACGTTGCTCGCCACACTCCCAACATCCAGCCTCACATCCCCCGTCACCTCCAAGAATGTCACCCTCGCCTTCGCGCGCTCGAAGTCGTACGCATACACCCTTCCCAGCGCGCTCGTCCCCACGCCGCTCGTCTGCAACAGGAACGCCCTGTCCACAAACGGCGACTCAGGATCACTTATATCGCGTGTGAACAACCCTTCCGTCGCGGCTACGAAGTTCGCGTCGAAGAACTCGGTGATCTTCCCGCTCGTGATCCACAGGCACACCATCTTCTCAAGATCGGGGTTATGCACCATGATGAGCCCGGCGAACGCATCGTAAACCAGCTTCACATTCCCAAGTTGCCCTCTCCACTCATCTATGATGATCGTGTTGATCTCCGCCACGTCTTGCAACCCGCCCGTCGAGTCCGCCACCTTCAATCCCTTGTGCGTAAGGAAATACACGATCGGCCCCACAACCGTCATCGCCCTATCCCCCGTAATCCCGAACCCAATATGTATCTCCTTCGGGTTATCCAGTATGAACCCTTGCCTCCTTATCAGGTACACCTTCTCCCTCGCAAAGCCCAATATCGTATCGCCCACCCTCCCGAACCTAATAATCTCGCTCGTGGGTATGCTCGGCACAAAGATGTTCTCCGGCGGGAACAACTCCACGCTCTGCGTCCTCAAGGACGACCACCGCATCACCCCCAGCGACTGATTAAAGTCCTCGGGATCCTGCGTCTCTTCGGGCGTCGTGCTCGCGGGCGGCGGAACGATCTTCGACACGAGCATCGTCCCGTCAAACAACAGCGCCGCCCCGCCCCTCGGCACCTCCTCATCATATGTATCACTATCCGTGAACCCCATATGCGAAGTTATCCGGTTATCACTCGCCTCGAAGAAAACCGTCGAGTGCTGCTCATCCGTCTCCAGCGCATCGCCCGCCCCCGCCGCGCTCTTGGAGTCCACCAGATCAAACACCCTATCAAGGAACAACTGAGATATACTCAGCACCGGAATGTCATTGGGATTCTCCACACTCCTGTAAAACGCCACCGCATTAAACTTCTGCGTGTTGTAAAGGATGTTGACAGCGAACAGATCATCCTTCGCCGGATCATCGAAGGCCGTCGTGTCGATGCCCAACAGATCCGTGATCTGCGACCTTCTGCCCGTCTTCGTACTAATAAGCTGGTACGCGAACCCGTACCCGCCCGGCACAAACGCGCCGAACCCTGGCGTCCGCACCGCGATCCTGTCTATATCCTCGTTCTGTTGGAAGAACGCCGTCCCCCCAAGCCAAACGAAAGTGTCGGGCCACTCGGTCGTGTTCTGCCCCACCAACCGCAGACTACCGAACGCCGTCTCCCCCGCCGACAGATCCAGAAACGCAGGATCCAGCCCCGCGATCGAATTACTAACCGTGGTGCTCCACACCGGCCTCTGCCCCGGCCCCGGCGCGAACGCGCCCTGCTCCCCACCCAATATCTTCGTATCCGCAGGCCCCATATTCAATCCCCACGCGCCCGCTGGATACTGCTCCCCCGCACCCGCCGCCGGGGACACAGACGTATCCTCTATCTCAATCGAGACAACCTCCCGTCCCTCCACGAACACATACATAATCCGCCCCGAAGTCACCACGTCCCACTGCGCCGCCGCCGCTATATTCCAGTCCACCTCCAGCACCGTAAAATTCCCGTGCGGCACAATCCTGTACTCAAGCCACAGATGATCCGACGCATTCACGCCCTTCGCAACACTCCTCGTCCTGTACATAAACCCGTATATGAAGTCATTCTCTCCCACCTTCAACTCCACCGCGCGCACGTCCACAAACGTATAATCACTCGGCGGATCAACCGTACTCCCCTCCCACGTCCCCGCCCCGCTCGGCAGGTCCGCCTCCCTCACTATCCTGAACCCTTTGCTCGGCCTCAGCGCCACATCGCACGAGCCCTCGAACCCCACCAACCGCGAAGCCACATCCAATCCATTGGGCAGCTTCGCCGGAACGGTCGTCCTCGGACCCCTCCGCACCGCCGTCACATTCGTTGTTGGGAACGACCACTCCGTCTCAAGCCTGCGCTTTTCAGGAGGCACGCTACGTCCCCTCCACCAGGCTGTCGTCCTGCACCTTCACCTTGAACGGCCCCTCAAACGAGTTCCCCGGCACGAACGACGCCCTCACCCCAATCCCAAACGAAGCACGAATAAACTCATCCGTCTCCCCGCGCACCCCCGGCCTCAGCGCAAGGTCCATCTGCTTCAACAGTTCTCTCGCATCGCTCTCAGATATCTGCGACACTCACTTATCCTCCTCAGAAGATATGCCCGGTCCCATGCACATGCACCATCATCTCAGGATTATCTATCGTCTGTCGATCATAATGATCTCCAAACCTCATATTCAGATTCGACAGCCTATCTGTAATTGTCTTGATCGCCTCCGCATACTCAATGGCAATCTGGTTCGCTTTCTTCTGGCTCATCCCTCTCCCCAACCCAAACTTCGACGCGCCCGCCATCGACACCGCCTCCGCAATCGCCGTATACCCCGCCGGAACCACCTCATACTGATACCCCGTACTCACAGCGCTCGACATCACGGTCCTCGTCGTAAACACATCGTTCGCCTGCGAGTCAATGATGTGCTCCTCCCACACACTCGCAGCATCATTAGGATTCTTCCCTAGTATTCTTAGTATGCTCCCCACATACGCATTCGCCCTTCTATCAAATATCCCCAGCGTTGGCGTCTTCGTCCCCTTGAACGTCGTCGTCGTCAGCACCTCCCCCAAATTACTCGTCCCATCATGCCAATGCACGAACACGTCCCCCGAAGGCACATAGTCAATCTGCGCCGTGGACGCTACGTTCGGCTTCGGGTCAAACACTAACTGGTTATGCTCTATCCTCCAGTTCTGCCCATGCGGATGGAAATAACCCCTCGGCCTCCACTCCGCCACCAAATCCCCCTGATCGTCGAGCAGCCCCACCCTCCATATCTCCTGTATCTGTGGCGGCAACTCGTATGAAGCTACATCTTTCAGTATAGAAATCTGGTGCCTGATAAGCACCACGTTGTCCATCGTTAGTATCACGCGCGACCACACTTCATCTATCTTCGGCTGCACAAACCTGTTCACCGCGAAGTTCGCGTCATACTTACCCTCTCCCCACGACTCATCAAACAAGAACGCTATATCCTCAAGCGTTGACCACAAGATAGCGCCCGTTGAATGCATCTCACTCCAATCCCAGCATGTCGTCCGTATCGCTCAACGCCGCCTCCTCCTCGCCCACGAACGGCATCGCCCCCGACTTCAGCATCCTCGCCGTAGCGCTGTCCCACCCCTCTCTCTTCCTGTAATGCTTCACCATCTCATCCCTCTGCTCCTCCGACGCCATCTTCGCGTTATCCTCCATCTTCTCCGTCGCCACCATATCTCTCATCGCCTCATCCATAATCTCTACGGTCGGCCTTAACCGCTGCGCCATATACCTCATCGACGGCAAGTTCCCTCCATCCCCCTTATCCGGATGCATCATCAGCGCATGTATAACCCGAAAAACACCCTTCCTTCCCTTTGCTACCGGCCTCTTCTCCCACATAGCAACCGCGCACCCGCCCTTATCATTCATACAAAGAAACAGATCGCGCGCGAAGTCCTTACCCAGCTTCTCAGCCATACATCTCACACTCTCAACCCACAAGCACCTCACCTCCCTGTGCTTCATTGGATCAAAGATAGAACCTCCTTCGTGCTTCATCGCAAGCACCAGTCTATCTACAACCTTCACTTGCATGAGTCCCATCCGATAGTTGGGTTTCCGGGGTTTGTGAAAACGAGGACGGGGGTTTATTCCCGCCCTCATGGGGAGGATTCTCGCACCTCAGAGGTGGAGAAGGGATATCTATGTAGACAGAATCACGTTGTCATCGACGCCTTCCCAAACCGCGCCAGGTATCTGCTCCCTCGGCGCGTACTGCATCCGAATCATCGCAGGGAACTGCGCAGCTTCAGTGAGCAAGCCGCCCGACGTAATCGGGAACCTGTCCGATCCACTAAGCGCCTCGTTCACGAAGATCAACGGGATCTTGGGCACCTCGTTCATCTGTGTCCCAGCGCGGGACAACTGGTCGGGATCCGGAGGAACAACCAGAGACCAGTTGCTCGCTATCCGTGTGCCAATGATCGTCTGCTTCTCTAGATACCGGCTCGTAACCCCGGTATACACCCGTCCGGTCTGGCTCTCAATCCCGAAACCCTTTCCGAGTCCGAGATTCGTAATCGACCCGGGCCGGTTCGTCCGGTCAACCCTCTCTTTCGCCCGACGAATATCGAACACGTTGAGCCAGATGCCCGACGCTGCAATAAGGGTATCAACGAAGTATCCATACATCTCGAACATGCTCTCCATCGTGTCGAGATGCGCAAGGAGCTTGGTTTCCGTCAACGGACCCACACTCGACGCATGGAAGGACTGGAACTCGGGGTGCTGCGTCACGTCAATAAACTCGTTATTGGCCGTGATTGCTGAAGATCCCAGCAGCCTCTTCTGCGCGTTTGTCGCACCGGAATCTGGTGGGAACTTGTACCAATCTCTCCACGAATACAGACCCTCGATCACGTCAGACGCATCGGTCTGGTCCGCCAACACGATCTGTTCCGTGCTATCGCCAAGGTTTCCGTCCCACGTCGCTAGCGGTGCCGCTGTGCCATCGGTCGCCGTCTCCTCAGACGCCAACACGACCTTGTTCTTCAGCACATCAGCAGACGCCACGAACAGCCGCGCCCTCGCGTTAGTCGTGTCCGACTTCGAGACGAGCGTATTGTCAGAAATCTTCCTGATCTCGACAGCCTGCCCCTGTATGTACCTGCGCACTTCGCGCTGGGGAGGGAAGAAGGTAATCGTGAAGTTCGTGGTCGGGTCCACCGTATACGAGCCCGTGCCCGAACTTGGCCCCAACTCCGAATATCTGAACTGCTGCTCCCTGTCCAGATACCAACTGTTCGCGGCCCACTGCGCAATGTTGCGAGCGAACCCTCTGAACACCGGCACAACATGCTGCTTGATGTTCGCGGGCGTCGCGTCCAACTGCAACATACTCAGCGTAATCAGGAAGTTGGTCTCGATCGCGTAGATCGTGCCTGCCAGATTGAAAGGATTCGGGTTCGGACCTTCACGCGGATCGGGAAAAGTCTCCTGTGGCAAATTCCTAAACAACTTCGGCGCGCCTACGGGCGAAGTCGTCTGATCGCCTGTAATCGTGAACTGATTACTCTTCTGCGCACCTTGGATGACACCTGTGAGAGATCCATAGAATCTCTTCTTGAACAGCATGTCACGACCAAGACTGTCGCTCTCAGTGCTGAACTCCGGCAGCAGCATCCCCATGAAGATGGGGTCTGTCTGCGGCAGCAACTCGAAAGCCATGTTTCCTATCAACTCTTTGACCACATCCTTATTGCGATCAAAGAGTGAGTTCGCAATCGACGCCATTGTTTGTTATCTCCGTTCTTGTGCCATCAAGCGACCGTGCCCTCGCCTCTATCCGCGTTCGCCGCCGCTCTCGACAGCACATCAGTCGCAAAATCAACGACTTTACTGTCGAACTTCGGATCATGCGGATTATCAGGATCGTACTTGGGCATAGTCGCCGCTTCCCGTTCCAGTATGGCCTTGAACGGATCCTCTCCGCCTGGCATCGACGACCCCCTACCGATCTGGTTGGGATCCCCGATGAGCAAACGGGCTTTATCCGCCACTTGCTTCACCACTTCTGGCGCAACCTCATCAATCCAACGCATGTCGAGGTCTCCGCCAATCGCGTCCTTCTTCCTAGCCACCGCCGAGATCAGACCTTGATATATCTGATCGCTCCATCCTGCGCGCACCTTAGCTACGTCCTCTTCTCCCTTATCGCCTTCACGCTCTTTAATGACCTTGATGAACTTGTTGAGCATGGGGTCATTCAACACCGCTTCAGCAGTCTTGGTCCTCAGTCGATCCCTCAACACTTCTTGAAGCAACCTTCCCTGATGGTTCACGGATGCGTTGGTGTCCGCGAGTTCGCTCGTGGCTTGTCCATTCACCGCGCCATTCTGCGCGACGTTGGCAGCGGCCTGAGCCCCCGCGACCTGCTGTCCCGAACCCTCAACCTGCCTGTACGTATCACTAATGAATTGGTCCACGTTTCCCTTCCAGTCAACGCCCGCGAGCACCGTCCTCATCGCTCGCTCGGACACATCCACACCCACCTCCGCCCCATCATCCGGCATCACCAGCTTCACCGCGTCCTTCAACGCGCGCAGCGAAGTAAGCTCACCTTTCTCCCCCCTCATCGAATCCAGTTCTCGCTTCGCAGTGAGGAGTTGATTGATGGTGAACGCCTCGCCGCCAGCCGTGACCGTCGTGTCGAGGTTGATACTGCTCCCCTGCCCGCGCGACCCATTCGCGCCCGGTCCTAGGTTCACACCATCAGCGCCCGTCTGCTGTGTCTGTGTCGCGGTCGCTGCGCCGCCGCCTTGAGCCGTTGGATCTCTGAGTGGTTGGTTCCAGAACATGAGTCGTCTCCTTAGACAGCCTGTGGCAGCGCCCCTTGGGCCTGCCCAAGTCTACCTTGTGTTTGTTGAGCAATCAACGCGCTTTCCTGAAGATCCGGCACTTGCTCCGGCAAGATGGGCGAGATGAACCCGAGCAGCGCCGTCCTGTACCTGATAAAGAAGTCCTGCACCTCAGCCGAAGCCGCCCGCATCTCCGGTCCGCCCATGAACGCCTCCAACACCCGCAACTGGAACTCGGGCCTCTCCGTATGCGGCGTCACCACAATACTCCCCCCCGCCTGTCCGTCCCCATAGAGCGAGAGAATGTTCTGCACCACCACCTGATAAGCCGCTTTCTCCGGTTCTATCCACAGCGCTAGGTCGATCCCTTCCTCCAACGACAACAGTATGAGCCTGTCCGCGTCCGCCAACTGCGCCGTGAACATCGCCAGCGCCTCCTGCTTCCGCAGCGCCTGCGACCTAGGCGTTACCTCTTTCACTCCCACCCTCAACCTCGTCACATCCGGCAGCGGGTTCTGCTTGAAATCCACCGTCCCCCTCTCAAAGTCCACAATCGCCCCCACGAGCCCCAGATCCACCCTATCTATCGGCACCGGCCTCGGACTCGCCACCATCTCCCTCGTCGCAGCCGCCAACGCCCACCGATGCACCGACGAGAACACATTGGTAAACCCCCTTGCCGCGCTCACCACGCTCTGCTTATCGTTCTCATCCAGGAACTGGAGCCCCGGCAGCGAATCCACCCTCCCCTTCTCCCTCAGCAAATCTCGGATGGGACTCGTCTGCTGGATGATGTCCCTCAGGAACGCCGCCGTCCGCCCCGGCGTATCCCCAAGCGTCGGGGGAGCAACCGTAATGGGATTGAACGACTGACCCGCCGCCGCCAATCGAGGATCGGGGCTCGCAAACGTAAAGTGCAACGATTTACCATCATCCCTTAAAACCTCTCTCTTATTCAACTGCGCCTGCGGCATTATCACCACCGGATACTGGTTCAAGTCCTTCGTATTATCAATCAGATCCTCCACGAACCTCTCGAACTCCCGCACCATCGAGAACAACAGATCAAACATGCCCATCCCGTGCGGATCGCCCGTATCAATAAACGAGTCCCATCCGATTGGGCAGAAAACCGTCTGATTCTCGAAGCGCTGGTCCGTAATCACGAACTCACCACTCGCCGCCGCATAGCTCTTACAAGTATTGCGCTCGCCCGTGATCCACAACTCCCTCACCCGCACCGCAGTGAACCGCGTCGCGTCGCTTATCGACGTGTTCGACGACGCGAATCTCCTGCCGTGCATCTCGTCCACGAATGTAAGTGAATCCTGCTCCGGCAACGCCTCGCCGTGCATGGGCTCGAACGTCTCCAGCTTCCTGACATTCTGTGAGATGCGCCTCCCGAACCGCTGCCTCAACCTCTCTAACGGGATAAGCCGCTCTCGCATGACACCCGTCTGTCTCGTATAGTCGATGCCAAACGAAGGCCACGACAACAGTTCGAGCGGGTGTATCACCTCGAAGTCATTAGTGAGTCCAATAGTAGGATGGTCCACCATATGCCCCTGCAACCCTACACTCCCATACGTCGTAAATATGTGTGACGCCCGCCTCTTGATGGAATTCAACTGTTCGGTGTCTGTAACTGAATCCAGAATCACCTGCCCCGTAGCGCGGTTCTGTATCGAAGTGAGAGACGTTCCTTCTCTGTCAACGTGAGGCTTTAGGTTGAACGCCTCCAACATCCCCTGCACTTTGTTTATCTCACGGATAAGATCGGACATCTGCACCGGCAATCGCCCGCGCTTGTGGTCACGCTCCGAAAGCTCGGCAGCCGCCACAATGCCCGAACCAAGCAACCCGTTGTGCCCGCTGTGAAACGGTTGCGCCACGAACCTCCGCGCGCCGTTGAGATATGCATGAGCCAATCGCCAACGAATAATGCGGGTTGACATACGCAAGCCCTCACGGGTCGCATGAATCCGCATCACATCGGCGAGATCCTTCCCAGTCGGCAGATCAGGCGTATTAAGCTCAACCGTCATCCTTCACCTCCACCTGCGCCGCCCCATTATCCGCCACCTTCTCCAGCACCACCTTTCGTTTGTCCTGCATTTCCTTAGCATAGTTCGTAGCGCGGAACCCAGGTACGCCGCCCAGCACCGTGTCACTTATCATCGCGGGCTTAGGCGCAGGAGGAGAGGGCGTAGGCTCATCGGGCGTGGACACGTCGGTCACGCCCTCCACACTCCCCTCCGTCTCCACAAGGAGCCCTGACTCATGCAAATAGAAGATGCGCGCCATCTCGTCATATCGCCATAAAGGCACCGCGATGTGCGATGTGCCGATTTGGAAGATGCCCGCTTCGTCCGTCATATCGCTGTGTGCTGCCTTCTCGCTCGCATAGGCGGCTCCTCACCGTCCCACCCCATCCTCCTATCCACAAGCGTATCCAGTTCCGCCTTACTCATGCCTAGGGAGACTGCCATGTGCATGAGGCTCATCCCCGTCTTGTGATCTATTGTTTCACCGTCCATCAACCGCTCATACGGGGTCTTCTCAACCTCGTCGTCGCCGATCCTAACGAACATCCCCGCCCTTGTCACGGCCTGCGGCATCGCCAGCGCAATATCTATGAGATCATCATGCTCCAACCCGCCATCCTTCACATACGGATTGAAGCCCTCTATCTGGTCATAGAACGTGGACCACGGCCACACATCCCGCTTCCACAGCGGCATCTTGATCTTGCCGTGCTCGAACCGCCACAGCGACCCCGCTATCCTCGCCGATTTTTCCGCCATGCCCGGATGCTTAGGAACGATCGTCGGCAACCACTCCACTCCCATCGCGTCACTCGCGCGCACCCTCACGATCTCCGAGATCGAGTCAATGAGCGAAGAACCTTCCTTCACTTTTTCAGGACAGATAAGCGGGCAGCGCCAGCGATCGGCCATGCCGAACAACTCGGTGACAAGAATCGCCTCTTTCGCTTGCGCAGCCCACAGGTCCATAATCAGCAGGTTGCCATTCTCATCTACAAGGAAAAGCCCACACGCCTTGAAGTCCGACGTTTTCTTCTCCCCATACGAAGTGTCCGCTGTCTGGAACATGAAGCAAGTAAACACCATGTCCTCAATCGTGCGCTCGATGAGTGTGTCCGTGTTCCCGTCATAATAACAGAGGATGCTCTTAGACTTGTAAGGCTTGAGCGCAAACGCCTCATCCGCACTCCCCTCATCAATCCACCACCCATGAAGCCGCTTGTCAAGCTCTGGGAAGAAGTTCGTGCCCGCCTCGCCCGGCTGCGCCATCATCTCCGCATTAAAGACGGCGGATCCCCAGTTCTCTTTTATCTGCACCAAGGTCTCCGTATCCTCGTGCAGCTTCAACCGCAACTTCTCCTCTTCGGTGGAGGGCCACATCTCGGGCCAGAACGACACCAGCACTTTGTTGCCTTTTTCATCTATCTCCTCATTAGCCGCCCTCGCAATGCGGCGGTGCCACTTGTTGAACCGGGAATCATCAGCAACCCTTGCTAGAGTCCCATCCGATAGTGTGGTCTCTTTAGTTTGGAGGGCATGCCACAGGTAGTGGCGCTTGGATACGAATGTGCCCACCCAATCTATGCCCACGTTGGGGCGCGAGAGCATGGGCATGATGATCTTGAATATGAGCGTTTCCATCCACTCACGAATCACCTCCATCGACGTGGACGCCTTGGGGTCGTACTCGGGATCATCCAGCAAATATCGGATGGGACGCCCACCCCTCTGCCGTGATTCCGCCGAGGTGGCGAAGAAGGATGAGCGGTTCGAGAGGACGAAGTTCTTCATGCCCTGCGAGCCCTCGGAGCGTCCGGGCTTTATGCGCCCGCCGTATTCGGGGGACCAATCATCGTTGATGCGGGGGTTCTCGTAGAGTTGGTAGCGGACCATCTCGCCCGTAAGCTCGGCGAGTTCGTTCGTAGACGTGGCGTAGATGAAGGAATAGCGAGGGCGCGCGATCATCTGCATGATAATGCGCTTGCGCTGCATGGAGGTCTTCGCGCCGCCCCGGGGCATCACCCCCGCAAGCCGCTTGTTCGTAATCGAAGCGCGCATGAATTCCCAGTGTTCTACGGGCGTGCGCAGGGGGTCGAAGTCGTAGAAGTAGGAGTCGAAGAGGACGTTGCCCTCGTCGTCGTGGTCCTGCTGCAAATAATATTTATCAAAGAAGTCGATGCCGCGCACGAAGGCTTCGCCCTTCTCGATGGGGTGGATTTTGTTGTTCCACAGCGTCCACTGGCGACAGGCGTTGACGCGCGCGAGCCGTTGCCCCTCCGAAGTGAGATCGTCGTAGTCGGGAGGGAGGGGATAGCAGGGGTTGTCTTCGTGGCGGAATGGAATGGGTTTCGCGGACATCAGATGTCCCAGTTAGCCTCGCATTCGCGCATGTAGACGATAGTTGCTGCGAAGCGGAGGAGGATGATGACAATGGACTCAGGCGACTGTGTGAGGAGCGGGCAATTCACTATCACCTCCAGAGCCGTCTTCGTCATCCTCGGGGTCAATGTCTCCCGGGTTTCCATAATAAGATCGTACACTTGTTGCGCTATTTGATCCCTCTGTTTCCCCAAGAGGATGGGTGGATCCTCCACGCTCATGTCCTCCAGCAGATCCTGGTAGCCCCTCGTGAATGCCAGTAGCGGGATTGACGAGAGGATCTCCTGAGTCCTGCGCAGGCACGTCCTCACGTTGTTCAGCCGGGACGCCGGAACTCTCTCCTCCAGAAGCTCGTCCACCGTCTTCTTCTTGGGAGGCTTCGGAGCCGCCTTCTTGGGAGGGCTCGTGGGGGAGGAAGGTTTCGGCTTTGTATCCGTTGCTGCCGTCATGGGGGGTCTCCTCCAAGCGCGTAAGTAGCTTGCGCGCGGCGGTTTGAGTGAGTGTTCCTTCTTCGTTCTGTGATACGAATGACTGCTGTGTACGGTTGATGTGGCCGTTCATCTCCGCCTTTTCACGCATGATGGCGCGAAGCTCTTTCGAGCCCGCTATCGACACCTTCGGGTCTTCGTGCCGTATGGCAGCGGCGATCTTCTTCGCCCAGTCAATCTGGTTGAAACCACCAGCTATGAGCCCGCCCGTGAAGCCATCTATGCCGTAGAAACTGACGATCGCGCCCACCTCGCTCTGAGATGAGTCCACGATCTCGCCGTTGGTGCGGTTTACGATGTGCTTCGGTTCAGGCGGCATATTGAGTCCCATCCGATAGGGGTTCGGGCTGGGGTAACCTTCTTGATCCTTCGCCCACCATGCGTGACATGGCGAAACTCATCCGTTCGGCGGCGCGGTGGAACGAGCGTTGCATTTCGTGAGTGAACTGGCGGTAGTCGAGTTGGCGGGCGTACATGAGTTCGGAGATCCAGATGGGGTACTTATCGTAGAATTCCTGCGGCGTGATGCTTGTGCGACTATCGGATGGGACTCGTCCTTTGGTGACGGAGGGGTGACCGGGCATGTAGAAGTCACCGGAGCCTATGCGGTTGACTGCGCGCCAGGCGAGTTGCAGGGAAACTATGTCCACGAGTTTTTCGCGGTTGGGCATGTGGATGCGCGGGACGTGGAGGGAGTTCTTGAGGAGTGAGGAGACGCCGTTCTTGGAGAGGCCGAATATGGAGAGTTGGCGGTAGATGTCGTCCTGTGAGACGGCGGTGAGTCCGGGGCCGAGGCTCAGCATTGTCATAGGTTCGGACATCGTGTATCCTTGTGGCGAGCGGCGCGATCAGGCGACACGAGATAGACCAAGAAGATCAGCGACTGTAGGCGAAACAGACAAACGCCCGCTCAATAGCTCGTCCAATGCCTGATTTGTGGGAGTCGCCGTGTCGCTGATCGCCGCCCCGAAATCCTCCGGGCTGAATGTCGAAACCCCTCGCTCCTGCAATCCGCGCGCGCGCTTCTGCTGCGATTCTCGGCGGAACTCGCGTCCGAATTGCTCGGAGGCGGCGAAGTCGGGTGGTGCGGCGTCACGCGCTAGGAGTGGGCCAAGTTCGGTGCGTGTTGGGGTGGGGCGAGGGCGAGGTACGGCGACGCGGCCCGTGTCGGGGTTGACGAAGGGACGGTTGGTGATTGTTTGGGTCGGGTCGTTGGGATCCTGCAACTCCTCGGTGACTCCGCCGAGCAGTTCTTTGATGAAAGCCTCGCGGGCTTGGCGCATCTTCTCCTGGGCAAAACGGCGGGCCTGGGTGTCGTTCATTCCTGCGAGTTGTCCCGCAGTGAGGGCGCGGTCGAAGGCGTCTTTGCCAGCGGCATTCAGGTCGGGGCGGTTCTCGTTAACAGCGCGGCGCGCGCGGTTGAAGGGTGAGACCTCGACCTGGGCGTCGCGTGTTTTGCGTTGTTCGTCCGCGAGTTCGCGGCGTAGGCGTTCGCGCTCGATTCGCTCGCGGAGGCGGGTGAGCATGGGGCTCTCCGCTGCGGTCACGGTGGCGGGAGTGGTAGCGTCGGTCGCGGGCTCTACGGGGCGTCCTCCCGGCACGTTTGTCTCGCCAGGAAGCGCGCCGCGTTTCACAGTGTCATCGGATGGAGTTGCGGGAGTGGTGGCGGGCTGGGCCTGTTTGGTGAGTCGCTGGCCTGCGCGCGCGAGGGCAGCGCGGGGCTCCTCGAAGGAGACGCCGGTCTTGGGATCGGTGGCGGTGGGGGATGCAAGTTCGGGAGGTGTAAGGAGGGCGACGTTCAGAAGGCCCTCAAGCGCTGTGGACAATCCGCTTGCGAGTGTTGACATGAGTGGTCTCCTCGATCTGCGATGTGTCTGCCGACTTGAACAATTCATAGAGCCGTTCTTGGAGAATGGCAAGGGTTTCGTAGTCTTCTTTGGATTCGGCTCTGGCCCAAGATTCGTGAATCAACTGCATTGTGGCGAACTTCTCGGGATCACTCAGGACGGCCACGAACTCTTTCATAGCCTTGTTGGTGTCTTCGCTTCGTTGTATCCACAGTGCTTCGTGTTCGCGGATCTGGATGAAGCTGCCGAGATTCCAGTTAGGGAGGCGTTTGGTGAGGTTGAGGGTTATTGGGGCGGTCATGCAACGGAATGTACGCGATAGGAGGCAAGGATGCAAGGGTTGACGCTGGAATCGAGGGAGCCGATGAAGGTGGCGAGGCAGTTGGTGGGAGGGCTGTGGACCGATGAGAAGGGGGGGAGGATGCTCTATGAGCACGAGGGGAGCTTCTACGAGTGGGACGGGAAGGTTTGGTGCGTGAGGACCGTGGCGGAGGTGGAGGATGGGCTGTGGACGATGCTGGAGGACGCGAAGGAGATTGTGAGCGAGAAGGAGGGGGTGCAGGTAGCGGAGAGGTTCCATCCGGACATCAACAAGGTGAGGAATGTGAGGAGGGCGCTGGAGGCGATCACGAGGGGGGAATTTGAGGCGATACCGACGTGGTTGGGTGGAGGGGGGGATAAGCCGGATATCGGGCATGTGATCGCGTTCAAGAATTGTCTCGTGGATGTGAGGGCGAGCGCGGCGAAGTTGAGGGAGACGGGGAAGATGGAGTATGTGGTGGTGGAGAGGGGACGGGAGTTCTTCTCGCCGTGTGTAGCGCCAGTGGAGTTCAAGGAGAAGGCGTTGTGCCCGACGTGGGAGTCGTGCATGGAGGAGTGGGGCGCGGGGGATGAGAAGTGGACGGAGTTGAGAGAAAGGATGTACGGGTACGCGCTGATGGGGACGCGAAAGTATGCGAAGTGGCTGCTGGAGTATGGGAAGGTGCGAGGCGGGAAGGGATCGGGGACGCGGGTGTTGAAGAGGTTGCTGCCCCATCCGATGTTCTTTGGGGTGAAGATGGAGGAGTTGGCGGATGGGTTCGGATTGGATGGGGTGGATGTGTGCTCGGTGCTCTGTATCTCGGAAGCTAGTGATCTGGATAATCGGACGGGGGAGAGGGTGAGCAGCTTGCTTAAGAGTGTGCTGGGGGAAGATACGTTGACGGTGAATGCGAAGTATCTGAGGCAGAAGAAGGATGTGGTGATTAGGGCGCTGCCGATTGTGCAGAGCAATCAGATGTTGACGCTACCGAATACGGCGAGGGGGCTATCGAGCAAGATGGTCGCGCTGGGGTTCGAGAATTCGTTCGAGGGGAGAGAGGACTTCGAGTTGGGGCGGAAGCTGGATGGGGAGTTGGCGGGGATAGCGAGGAGGTTCGTGGATGCGGCGATACGGTTGGAGGCGGAGGAGGATCCGAGGAAGAAGTTTGAGATGCCAGGTTCGTCGCAGGACGTGATAAGGAAGTTCGATAGGGAAAGTAATTTGTTTGATGCGTTCCTCGATGATTGCTTCGTGAAGAATCGAGGGGGGTGGGTGCATAACGACAAGGTGAGGGAGTTGAGAAGGTGGTGGGAGAAGGAGAACGGGTACACGATCAGGGACAACAGAAGGGCGCAGGTGAGTCAGATGCACTTCCCGAAGAAGCTGTGCGAGCTATCGAGTTGGGGCGTCTCACAGACGAGAGGAGAGGAGAAGAGAGGAGTCAAGGGGTTGAGCGTGCGACGGGAGTTAGTTAGATAGGTTTTACCTTTTGGCCTGTGGATCTTGCATCATAGGACGAGTTGAACACATTCCGCCCGACATGCTAACCACCTCTGGAGGCGACATATCGCTCACAGTAAACGCTCCCTCTTCGGCGCACATCCACACATCATGCACATCCATAGGGTCGTGCATTTCTCTCCTCGTAAACACTGCAACTATGACTTTTCTGTCATTCAAGAAGCAAACGCAAGACTCAGCAGCCTCTTCTTTGAGCCATCTAAGTTTTCCTACGCATACGGTGCATTTGATACTTTCCATTGTTCAGTCCTTTCTGTGAGCGAGTGTGGCGAAGCAGAGGACGCGGAGTGGAGTGTAGCGGGGAGGGGGGAGCAACGCAACCCGCGCCTAGGGAGTCCCATCCGATAGCTAGTGTGCAGAAGGGGGTGTTTGGCGGGGAGGGGGCGAATATGTTAGTGCGGGGAGATTAGGGGTGTGTTGGGGTGAAAGGGCGGTAGGAGGGTGTGAGGGGGGGTTGCAAATATGATGAAGGTGGGGGTATTAGTAGATAGCTGGGGGATGTTAGGCTAACAGATGCAGGATTTGCCAGGTCGATGACAGCTTTGATGACAGCTTTTGGAGTGGGGAATAGGCCCTGACGGGGGTGTGAGGGCCGATTATGTCGGGTTTGTCAGCTTTTTCGGCTTTTTGGTCGTACACTCTCTATACTCTCTATATTGCGCGATGAGGCGCCTCGCGCGTATGTAAAGTATCCAAAAAAAGCTGCAAAGCTGCCAAAGCTGGCTGAACCCCCTTTACGGTATCAAAAAGTTGACAAGTTGACGTGTCCTAGTTGACATTGTTATAGCGAAAGCTGTCATTGTTATAGTCTATTTCCGGTGAGTGATGTAAGTATGTGGTCGGGGGATAGGGGTGCTGATGGACACATTCGGGGAAGCGGGGCGAGTGGGTTAGGGGGGCGTTTGCTACAGATTAGGGAAGTGTTAGTAGGTGAGGGCACATAAGGGCGTGTTTGTAAAGGTTATGTTAGGTCGGGAGTATTCTGGGGCGTTAGAAGGCGGAAACCTTCGGTAACTTTTGGGTAATTTCCAGTAAGGGAGGGTGTTTCGCCCCCAAATGAACGAAGACGCCAGGGGGCCGAGGGGGGTCGCGCGAATGGCGATAGCGGCGTCCGGATATGTGCGTGGGCGCGTGCGTGCCTAATTGTGGATATGCGTGTCGGGTATATGCCTATCGCCCTGGTGCGAGCGTGCGCGCGGCGCGCCCATCGTGGCGAGCCCCATCCGATTGTAGGTAGCTAAGTAAAATGGCGGCGTATGAGTTTACTTATTGCGGGGGCATAAGAAAACCCTGGAGCAGCTAGAGACAGCTACAACAGGGCTAAGGTGCGCGCGTCTCTTCGCACACCTCGCAATCCTTAGGACGAACCCTTAGGACCGCTGAAACCCCGCCGAGCATGGGAGCGCGCGACGGGGCATTTGTTAGCGTTGTCCCACACGCGCGGGGACAGCAAGAGCATATCTAGGGCGCGTGCGCGTGTCAAACGATAATATACGTGGAGATTCGCTCCATACTATCGCGTGCACATAATATGTGCGTGTGTGTGCGGTTAGTGAATACTAGTGTGTGATATTCGTCGTGGCGGCTAAAAGGGTGCGCGCAGGGTGATTAGAATGAGAGTAAGTCTCGATTGTGCAAAGTGTGGTGTAATATGTTGCGTGTGGTCGATATTTGTGATATGATGAAATCGTAAACATCGCAAAGGAGCCTCAGAATGCAATGCACCGAACAAGAACGTGCGAAATTGGACAGAATCGCCGCTCGGGCTAACAAAGAATCTCAGACGATGGACTGCATCGGAAGAATGGTGCAGCACATAGGTCTAGGTCATTACGGGATTGAGCGCGTGGAGTGCGCTGGCGTCGAGCTGGAGTATCTGAACCGAGGGGATACGTATACAGCGACAATCGGGCGCGAGCCTAGTGGAGAGTTTGTAGTTACGAGCTGGGGTGACTGGTACGAGACTATCGAGAATAGACATTGCGAGGATGAGGGTGTTGTCCGCTGCTCGTATTGCAGCGAGTTTACACCAAATCCAGGGGGTGATTGGTCTGAAATCACTTGTGAACACTGCGAACACTGCGTATCAGGCTGACTCTCTCTCCCTCACCCACTCCCCCCGGTGTCAACGCGCCGCGCGGGAGTTTCACCCTCACGCACCCCCAGGAGCCCATCCGATGCCCATACTCTTCAAGAAACGCCACTACGAAGCCTTGGCGGCGGTTATCAATCGTGAATATCGTAAGCAACGCCAAGCTTGTTTAGATCCTCTGCCTGCCATCTGTCCCGATGATGGTAGTGATTGGGCGGAAGTAAACGGATTATTAAGCATAATCAAACCATTGTCCGATGCGTTCGCTCTCGATAATCCCAATTTCGATTGTTCCCTATTCCGCGAACAATGCACCGAACTAGAACCGAAAACCCCAACCTGACCTTAAATACCTCTTAAGAGCCCCTCATCCACACCCTAACAAACCCCTCTCCTACCATCCCCCTACCATCCCCGTCCACTAACCCACAACACCCCCCCACAGGAGCCCACCCCATGCGCGACACGAACCGAATCACCTCAAAGGACGACGTACAAACCCACTCCGAGGGCTACGCACGCTCCTCCACACCCGCTCTTGACATCAAAGTATACCGATGGCCAGTCGATGCAGATGACGTAGCTAAGCGCTTCGACTGCTCCCATGAAACCGCCCAAGAAGCGCTCAACTTCCAATTTGAGAGCGCACAAGGTCAATTCTTCGAGGACGCACAAGAGCGAGCCCGCGAAATATGGGGCGCATCCATCAAGGTCTACACAGAGGGACGCTCGGGCGGATGGCTCATCGTCGATGGCATCAACACAGACCTAGACACTTGGGACGCCATCGCCCTCGCCCAGTGGCGCTCATTCGCTCGCTGGGTAGACGCGGAGATTGATGGCCTGCTAAGCGAAGAGGCGATCTACGAGGACATCGAATCGAACCAGTGGCACGAGGAAGGCTCCGAACGATTCAATATGTGCAACTGCGCCGATGGCTCGGTCGTCACCGTCGCCGAATTGAAACAAGTCGCCTCACAGGCACAAACCGAACGACTGAAAGGCATTACCCCACAGGAGCCACGATGATAAACCCCGCAATTGACGAACCCATCAACCGATCAGACATGCCAAAGCGACTCCGCGAGCTACTCCGTATTCAAGAGCGGGAACTAAACCGTACCTGTCGCAAATTGTGGACATTCACGAATCCTCGCGGCGAGCGGTTCATCTTCGGTCGATTCACTCGTGATCGTAAGGCGCTCATCGTCACCATATCAAGATATGCCGAGGGCGTCGGTTGGATATGGCCCCCGTTTCATTCATAGGAGCCCACCCCATGCGTCCCATCAAAGTAGTCGAATCCCGCCACTGGCGTCACACCCTCACCGGCCGCACCGCCTCCATCCACGGCGCATGCCCCTACACCGCATCCTCAGACAAACCCAATTGGGCCATAGTCTCAAATGGATACGCCATCCTCTACTCCAATGGCACAATCCACGGAATGGCTGGCAAACCCTTCGCCACCCGCGCCCTGGCCCAATCTCGCATTGACTCCCGCCTCGCCCAAATCAACGCCACAATCGCCCGCAACAAACGCGAAGGCATCACCACATAGGAGCCCCATCATGCCCGCGACCGAAATCTCAAACACCGCCGACATCATCGACTCCCGCGACATCATCGCCCGTCTACAAGAACTCCAAGACGAACGTGACACGCTGGCAGCCGAGAGAGTGGACCTATCTACAAACCCTCACGTAACCGCCGACGCAATACACAACGCGGCAACATCAGTAAACGAATGGGAAACCGAAAACGGCTATGAACTGAAATCACTGAAACTGCTCGCAGACGAGGGCGAGGGCTACGGCGACTGGATACACGGCGAAACCCTCATCCGAGACTCCTATTTCCGTGACTACGCTGAACAACTCGCCGAAGATTGCGGAATGATCCCCAATGAGCACCGATGGCCCCAAAGCCACCTTGACTGGGACGCAGCCGCCGACGAACTCAAACAAGACTACATGAGCGTTGATTTCGATGGCGTCGAATACTGGATGAGGGCCTAACCATGCCCCGCACCCTCCTGCACACAATCACCGAATCCGACATCGGCAAACCCTTCCACACCATCCTGGGCTATCGCACCGACAACATCCACTGGGGCAACGCCCTCCCCACTGACATCGACAAACGAATCTACCGCGTCAACGGCATATTCCAAATCGAGAACTCCACACAACGCAACACCCGCCTCTCCGAACCCAAACCATGACAAAGCACCCATCAGTAGCAATTCAAGGCTTACACCTCGCCCCACTATTCGAGTCGATCGACGGGGACACAGAACTATGCGGCGTCGAATCAATCCATGATGACTCATGGTATGTAGCTAACTGGCCCGAACACGTCAGCGCCCCACGATATAACGCCGACTGCACACTCTCAGAATGCACCTCACGAATCGAAGCATTCGCACAGGCCGACAATGTACACCTCTCATACTTCGGCACAATTCATCGAGGCGACGGTTACCAACACTCCACACTCACATAACCCCACCCATATCGGATGGGACACACAAGGACGCCCGCCCATGCCCACACTCACACCCTCACTGAACATGAACGCCGAATCCACTCGCCAACGCCTCACCGGCCTCTTCGTCCAATCGGAGGTGCTCAAATGCCACTCCTACCTAATGGATGCCCTCCTCAAATCCGAAGACCCCGCCCTCTCCGCCTACTCCTATGACTCGATACAGAACCTCTACCCCGACCCCTCCTCCTGGCCCTACACAGACTGCCTCTCGTACATAGACGAGCGATGGGACCGCCCCGACCTCGAACCCATGCCCGGTGACTCCTGCCCCGACTGCTCCTCCCATCAACTCGCTACGAATGCTCAAGGTGGCATCATCTGCCCCTCTTCCTCCTGCGGCTTCACCTCCAGTGACGAAGACACAAATGAAGAATCGAACCACGAAGCCCTTATGGGTTGCATCCGCGAACTCGGTGAACCCCAGGAAATCTACGAATGGTGGCTCGTCACCTCCTGGCTCGCCTCCAAGCTCGACGAACAAGGCGAACCCTTGTTGACCGACGATGAATCCCACTGGTGGGGCCGCACCTGCACCGGACAAGCCATCTGCCTCGATTACAACATCCAAGCCCTCGCCCGCCTCCGCTACCCCGAAGACTGGCCCACCAAATGACCACCACACAAACACAAACGCACACGCCGGGTCCGTGGAATGTTGCCGCTTGGAATTCGTGTGAACTGAGATATGTGCCTCACCGCTGGCGAAGCATCGGCCCGGCCTACGGATATGCTGTTGCAACTTGCTCGCCAAAGTGCGCTCGCCTGATCGCAGCCGCACCGGAGTTGAATGATTCTCTTGGCTACTTTGCTGGGTATACGGAATCCATACCCGAAGGCGCGCATGACAGCGACGAAATTACGCTAACTGTAACCGTTGGCAGTTTGCGCGAGGCGCGCGCCGCCATCGCCAAAGCTACACAAACCGAATGAAACCCCACCCGCCCACCTTGTTGCTGCGCTCCGGCCTCACTTTGGACCTTGACGCCGAGGTGCGCTTCTGGCAAGATGCCATAAACGGGCGCAACCCCGCCTGGTCCTTCTCGCTCTCCACCACCTCCACCGCCTACCTCCGCTCGCAACTCTTCGCCCCTCGCGCCACTCGCTCCCACCTCACCTCCCTAATCCGCGCCGATATCACGCGCTTCCTCCGCGACCCCCTCCTCTACGCCACCCTCCGAGACACCCCATGAAAGTCCCATCCGATAATCCCCCCTCCAACCCCCAGGAGCCCACAATGCCCACGAAGATCGACGACGGCGGACCCGCCTTCCCTTATCGTGAAGAGTTTATTGACAAAGACCGAATAGATCGCACAGTGATCCACCCCGGTATGACACTCCTCGCATATTACACAGGGCAAGCCATGAAAGGAGCAATAGCGGGCGGTCTTGATTACGAATCCATAGACCATAACGCCGCTCAATATTTCATCGGCATCGCTGAAATTCTAATTTACGAACTACGCGAAACAGAAAAGGGAGGATCGAAGTGAGCCACATCCTGATCCAGAATCAAGGCGAGCTACCCATCTGGGGCCTCCGCTTATTGGGCCTCTCCAACAAGGACGAATCCCAGATCGGCCAATTCGGCACCGGCCTCAAGGAATCCATCGCCCTATTGGCGCGCCTCGACGCGCTCCCCGTCATCTACTCCGGCACCTGTCGCATGGACTTCGCCATCCGCACCTCCTGCTCTCAAGACGAGATCCACTTCCGCCTCTCCTCCCCCCAAGACACCTTCCTCGCCAACACTTGGTACGGCCTAGGGATGCACCCCGACTTCGGCAAAGCCGACTGGGACGACCCCTGGATGGTCTTCCGCGAAGTCATCTGCAACGCCCTCGACGAAGGCCCCGTATCCAACCTCGTCCACGACGTAACCTCCTCCGCCCCCTCCGGCGTCGCGGGCTCCACCCGCTTCTACATCCCCATGACGCCCCCTCTCCTCGCCGCCTACGGCACCGTCCACGAAAAGCTCCTCCCCCTCTCCGAACCCGACTACCTCCCCATCTCCGGTTTCCCAGAAGACACCGTTCTCAAGAAGAGGGCACAACCCACTCTCCAGATTTTCCATCGCGGCGTATGGGTCCAAGAATCACAAAAAGAAACCTCCCTTTACGACTACAACATCTCCAAACTACGCCTCAACGAGTCTCGCTCCTGCGACTGGCACGACATTCATACCAACGTCGCTAAAATCCTTTGCGCATACACGCAAGAGATGGCCGCCAACCTCCTCGACCGCGCCATTCGCCACAAGGAAGAATTCTTTGAACTCGAAACAGCCCATCTCTTACACATTTGGTTGAACGTCTCCAACGGCGCTAACTGGCGCAACGCCTTCTACTCCCTCTTCGGCGAAAACGCCGTAATCACCGACAACGACAAGTTCTATTACGACCGCATCTCCCAGCGCGGACGCCGCCCTGTAATCATCCTCGACTCCGGCCTGCGCGTAGCACTCAAAAACATCGGCATCCCAACCGCCTCCGAATTCCTCTCCTCACAACAAAAAGAATACGAGAAGGTCCAAGACCCAACCCCCGAAGCCCAAGCCGTCTTTGACTCCACCTGGGACGCCTTCCTCCACCACTCACTCACCCGAGATCGCCCCAAACCCTCACTCATGCAATTCCTCCCTCGCCCCGGCCTCTCCACCATCACGTCCGGCTCCTACTCCGATGGCACCTGCTACCTCAACAAAGAAACCGCCGGAACCGTCCACGAACGCTCCGCCTGCATCGAAGAGATCGCCCACCACATCACCGGCGCATCCGACGAAACCCGCGAATTCCAGACCTTCCTCGTAGAATGCCTCGAACGCACCATGCCCGCCGAAACCCCCACAACGTAGGAGTCCCATCCGGTGTTATCACTAAACAAAGAAGCACTTGGCGAGTTTTATGATAGATCAGGCAAGGACAAAGCCCTTATCCATAAACTAAGCGAACTTGACGCAATCGGCAGACAGATTGACTGGCTAGCAAGGATACCTTCCACAGAACATGGCCTGCTCATGCCGCCGACAAATCCCACTAGTCCTACGCAATGTTACCTTCAAGTTCCTGGCGGCGGTGGAAACGGACCAACCGAAATCCGATACACAGACCCGAACAGAGTAGAAGCCGCCATCAAACTGTTTCAATCCGCCCGCTCTGACATTATTGCCGAGATAGAAGAAACGCACCCCGAACTACTCACGCAATCGGATGGGACTCCATGAAGCCTCCCCTCACCTCATCCGAATACTTCGAGCGCCACTCCCTCTCCCCCTCCATCTCCTCATTCCTCCGCTACGAGAACTACGTCGAATCCTACATCGCCATCCACCTCTCCCGCACCAACTCTAGGCTCCGCCACAACACCGCCCTCCTCATCATCTTCTCCGTCCTCCTCCTCGCCATCGCCATCACCCTCGGCTACATCCTCGCCCACCTCTAAGGATCCCCCCCATGCCTGTACTTATCGACATATCAATGACAATCCTAACGATCGCAGTGGTGTGCTTTATCATCTTCATGGCCCGATCCATCCGCAAAATCGAGGCATCCCGCTCTACCCCCCTTACTCTCACACTGCTCGCTTCTAAGCACATCGGCCCCGACACTCTCATCCTCCACGTCATCGACCAAGACAACACCCAAGCCACCTACTTTGGCTCATCCGTCCTGTGGTACAACCTTCATACCAAGGAATCATGCACCTGCGAAGAAGACCTGCAACTCTACACCCTCTGGAAACAAGTCCTCCTCAAAGAAGCGGAGAATCCCCATGCCCCCTGAAACCACCGAACTACACCCTGCCATGATCGCCGCCGCCAAGTTCGAGCCACGAATCAAGGCACACGCTAATTCCATGGACTTTCGACTTCAGCTTTCGCGCTCGCTCAATGACTACGCCATTTCGCACCACCTCGACGCCATGAAGAAGATGTGCGGTTCCATCCGTGGCCTACGCCCCCTCTTCATCGAAGCCCAACTTACATATTGCAAGAACGCCAAAGTGCCTATGTTTCTCCCTAATGACGGCTTCTGCTTCTCCTGCTCACAGGACGTGATCCCTCATCTAACCAATCGGATGGGACACACCCACATCACCTCCTGTCCTCTCTGCAACCGCTCCTGGTGCGACTGATGGACATATACACTACCTCCGTTAACGAACTCACCCACACCCTCCTAAAGGATCCTCTCTCCATTCCCTACACGCTCCCCATCATCTCCGCTATACTCCTCCCCCTCGCCATCCGCTTCCACAACCCCTCGCTCACTCCCCCCGAAATCCTCGCCCTCGCCTCCGACCTCGCCGACGAAGCCACCGAGAACCACGTCGGTCTCCTCGCCGAACACCTTGACCCCTCCGACGACATCCACTCCCACACCTCCAGCCTCCGCCTCCTCACCACCCTCCTCCACACCACCACCCACCACCTCGAACAACCGAAAGGAACATAACGAATGTCGCTAATGGAACAGACAGTGAAATGTCCTATCTGCGGAAAACCGTACAAGGTCATGGCTTTCTACGCCGGGGATCAATCCGCGTGTCGCTCATGCGTCCAAGAAGCGGAACAAAGCCACCAATGGCAACAAGGCGACCCTCGTCCAGCCACCCTCTCAAACATCCCGAAAGGAGCGTGAAGGATGAACAGCGTTTATGACATTGAGTACGAGGAATTGCCGCCTGATTTTGTAGCAATTTTGAGCCGCAAAGAAACCGTAATTGCGGCAGAAGCTGAACAGGCGATCGCCATATTGCAAGAACACGTTATTTCGCAGAAGGCAAAGAAGGATTATCGAATAAAGGTGAGGTCGGTTGAGCGCATAAGAAGCGGAGTGATTGAGCAGCAACCGAAAGGAGCGTAACACATGAGCAGGACACAGCCTGTTTCAACGTGCCCAAAATGCGGGTCGTACTACTACAGGGCCAACATGACGGTTCTGGATCAGTCTCACTGTCCCAAATGCAGCAACGAGATGCACTCTGAAGCTGAGCGCAACACATACGGAGACAAGAAAAAGAAAGGAGCGTGACACATGGGAACGCATGACAAGTGCATAACCCACCCCGACAACATGCCCCCCAGCCCGGTCCGCCCCGCGCCGGGCGTGGAAGAGTGAGCGGGGTATGAACGAATGACTGGAAGATTTCACAGGTCAAATTGAAAGGAATCGACATGAACACAACATCTGAAGCAACTCCCTACTCGTCAACTGCTGGCACTGCGCCGTCGCCTGTGAGCATAAGCATGATTGGCGAGGTGAGTGAACTCCAAGCAAGATTACTGGACTCGAATCAACGGTTCTGTGCAGTAATTGGGGCGGTGCGAGACGGGATGCTCTCTCTCGACCAATCGCTCCCGCCACTGCCAGAACCAGCGAATTCCGCGCCGGGCGACGCCAAACAGCCGGGAGACCCCGGCCACTTGAAGATGGTGCAATTTCAAGCAGAGATGTTCCGCAAAAACGTCTTAGAACTAGAGCATATTGCAAAGCACTTCTGCAATTACTCGGTTGATTGAACGAAACAGCGGCGGCGGCGTGGAGTGGTTGGTGTCGTGTGCATGCGCGCGGCTTCGGCCCGGCGGCGCAGCCATAGAGCTTCTGCCTCGATCAGCAGATGCTATGGAAAACGCAGGTTCGACTCCTGCCCGCCGCCTTGACTCGAACGACGAACGAACAACGAAAGGAGATGGGATGGATAGCGAAGAATTGGGCGACATCATCGCGGGGCTGTCTGACCAACTCACGCATCCGGACAGACCATTCTCTGGCCAGCCTTGGACTTGCTTTGGCAAGCGAGGCAAGACAGAAATCAAGGGCGTGCGATTCCGCGACCTTTCTGACTGTGTGTGCCGCGCGATGGTGAGGGACTTCTCGAAATCGGAGGTTCTTAAGTTGAGAGCGGATGACCACACACTGAACTACAACGACTTGTACGGGATGGAGTTTGACGACATGGACCCGCTGGCTCTCATTCAGGCGGTGTGCTGTGAAGTTGAACGGTTTATGGGCATCTTCCCTAACGTAAAGTAGACAAGGACTCCTGACATGCACACACGACGGAGATGGCTGCGCTTCGCGGGCATTGGGCTGCTCGCGGCGATTGCGCCGGAAAGGAAGACGACATGAACAAAGGCATAACCGAAAAATGCACACACTGTGGACGAATGTTTATGTCCTACCCGGGCACAGACCTTGAACAGTATGCCTGTCCGATGTGTGTCCGCAAAGCAGAACAGACTATGCGCGAGGCTGAGAAGTTGGACCAACAGCAACAATACCCGGACTTCCCCCCGCCTTGGAGAAACAGATTCTAACCGTCATGGCATGGGCGGAACCTGGGGCCGTGCGCCTAACCAGCGGGAACGAATTCGCGGCCCCTCGCGCGGCGTGGGTGAAGCGCCGCACTTTTAGAAAGGAGAACGGGATGGACGAAGAAATGGAAAGTAGGGCTCCTTCGTATTGGCTAATTTGGGCTGTATCACTTGTGTTCGGTGGATTTTTTGTTGTTTTCATCCTCGGTCTGTCATGCCTTATCTATACGGCTAAAGGAAACTGACATGCATACGCGACACACCCCCGCGCAGGTAGAGGAGGCCGACGATGGCGAGTGACCCAATAAAAAGAGAATGGCGCAAGTGCCCCACTTGTGGTGGCGGTGGCGGTCTTTACGAACCACCAATCGAGCCAATCAGCATCGAAGAAGTCCATCGTAGAAAACTACGTGTGCCCGGTGGCATGGATGCCGCTGATTGGGTTGCGCAGATGCGGGGTCAAGGTGATGACGCTGAACTTCACACCCGCATCGCCGCCCTCGAAGCCAAGCTCAAGGCGTGCGAGGAGGAGCTAGACCAGTTCAGGCACTCCATTGATTGGATCAACGCCGAGGAGCGAGAGGCGAGGGGGATGAGCCGTACAAAAGCCGAGGCGTCCACTGTGTGTGTCTGTGGACAGTGTGGTTGCCTTATGACAGCGGTGCGCCCCGGAAAGCATCAGTGCGACAACTGTGACGAGTTGAGGATTCTTCGGGAGAGCTTAGAGCAACACGACCCGGACATGCACACAAAGCTGTACGTCGAACAGAAAGGAGCGGGCGATGATTCTGGCAGTTGACTTCGATGGCACCATCGTCGAACACGAGTACCCCGAGATAGGTAAAGCAGTTCCTGGAGCAGCCGAATCGCTCAGGATGCTCTCGAAGCTGGGCGTAAAAATCATCCTGTGGACGATGCGGCATGGCGACGGGTTAGACAAGGCGACTGACTATTGCGCCCACAACAGAATCCCAATCTGGGCGGTCAACAGCAACCCAGAGCAAGAGTCGTGGACGAACTCGCCGAAGGCGTATGCGATTTGCTACGTCGATGACGCTGCGGCTGGCTGCCCAATGCGCCCGTCGCGCAAGGCGGGCAACCGCCCAATGGTCGATTGGGACTTGGTGATGCCAATCGTGATGCCCCGACTAGGAATCACACTTGAGATGATTAAGGAGCTTGGCAATGCCTGACCCACCCCAACCATCGCACGACGTGATCCGCAGGGCCATCAAGCTGCTGGGCTGGGGCGCGAAAGGTGGTTTTTTCGCCACTGTTGTTGATGCTGAGCGGAAGGGCTGTAGCACAGAACCGATGTTTCAGTATTGGGATACTCTTAGAGCAGCGCCCATTCCGGTCAATGATGATATTGCTTCGTTCATTCTCACCGCCGCGATGGTGGAGAAGTGCATTCGCAACGGGGGAATGATTCACGGATCAGGCATGCAGAATGAAAAGGTCATCGTGGTTACACCGTGCAAAGATGACGAAGACAAGGATTTCGACACTACAGCCCCCACACTCCTCGAAGCGCTCGTCCTCGCGTTCGAAGCGGTGAACAAGGTTGCTGTGAATGAAACTTAGCCTTCTCCCACAACAGACGAACTGCGCTGGTTGCGAACTCCATGAGCACGTCGCGCCCACCTCCGTAGGCATCGGCACCATCTCCCTCACCCCCGACCCTTCCCTCCCCGCCCTCGTCTTCATCGGTCAGAACCCCGGCTGGTACGAATCCCAGTGCGCCCAGCCCTTCGTCTCCAAGTCCGGCGTCATGGTCCGTGGCGGCTGGTGGCCCACGCGCGCCAAAGAGCAATCCCTCATGCTCGCCGCCTCCACCTTCGCGCCCAACGTCTCCCCCGAATACCTCCACCGCAACAACCTCCTCGGCCTCCCGCGCGACGCCCTCCCCTCCCGCTTCTCTTCCGAAGTCGAGTGGCAGGAAGGCTCCTACATCGACGAACTCTCCTTCCGCACGCGCTCCTCCATCTTCCTCACCAACGCCATCCGCTGCTGGACGCTCGACAACTCCACCCCGCTCACCCGCCACATCCGCCCCTGCTCCTCCTACCTCCTCACCGACCTCACATCCATCATCGCCTCCCACCCGCGCACCGCCCTCATCCTCCTGGGCTACACCGCCGTCCGCGCCATCTACGACTACATCGCACACATCAAGGGCATACGCCAACTCACCGCCTTCTCGCGCAACGGCGAAACCCTCCACCTCCCCTGCGGCCCCTGCACCATCTTCTCCACCTACCACCCCGCCTACTTGTTGCGAAACCCCAACGTCGCCGCCTCCGTCCAGGACCACCTCCAACTCGTCTCCGACTGGCTCGACAACATCACCGTCACCGAATCCACCCCCACCCTCATCACCCCTCGTGTCCCATCCGATAAATAAGGCTGCAACCATGCACGAATGGAAACATGCCATCCTAATTGCGCTCGACGAAGCATTTGCTGAAGTTGTTATGAAAGCAGCTAGAGAAGAACTAACGTCAGCCGAAGTGCCTGTTCGCATTGATGACCCATTAGTCATCGCCGGAATCACCTACTACTTCACGCTGCGAGTAGAAGGGGCCAAACCTCCTCCCTTATGAAAGGAACTCTCATGCAAGACGACTTCGACCTTTCCCAAATTGAACTCCACCACGCCGCCACAGCATCCAAAGAAGGAAAACAATCGGATGGGACTTCCAAATGGCGCACCGGCTGGCGCTACTGGTGCGTCACACTCCCTTCGTGGATGAGCTTCTTCGCGGGTATAGGACTCGTGCTACCTCCCCTAATAAGCCTCAGCATTTACTACCCTTTCCTCGTGGGTTTCCTGCTCCATGCTTGGCTGCTTGAAGAACGCCAGAAATAATCAATGCCCGACACTCGCGCTATCTGCCTCGATATAGAAACCTACGGTGTTTGCACGCACAACCACCTCGGGCTCCCGCTCCCCCCGCAAACCGTCTACCACCCGCGCCGCTCCATCCTCCAGGACCGCGTGCGCATGGAAGACCTCATCCAAACCTGCTCTATAACCCTCGTCGAGGGAGTCCCATCCGATAATGTTTTCGATCTAGCTTCCTTGGCCGAGATACGCCCCGGCCAGACGATGGTCCTCGAACTACACCGCGCGCGGCACCGCACCATCCTCCGCAAGTGGCTCGCTTGGGCGACAACTATTTTCGGCAAAGACCTGTCCTTCGATCTCCTCTACCTCCGCCACCTATCCGAATTCCGCACGTTCCTCTCGGGCTCCCACCTCCTCATCGACCTCTCCGTCGTCAACTTCCTCCACTCCGAAACACGCCCCGAGCGCTCCCTCAAGAACCTCGGCATTGTCCTCCGTCTCTTCCGCTACGCCGACCATCACTACAACTCCAAAGAGTTCCACCGCTTCAAGTCCCCCTCCGACCCCGAAGAACACCGCTACAACGCCGAAGACACGCACAACCCCCCACTCGCCATCTCCGAACTAGCGCGCCGCATTTCGCGCGACTACCCCTCCACCCTAAAGCTCTCGCCCGCCTGCCTCTCCTTCTACTCGGACATGATGTGGTCCTGCCTCCGCATGGTCGAAGCGGGCATCCCCTTCCACCTCCCCTCCCTCACCTATTTGGAGGAGGAATCCCTCCTCACCGCCACGCACGCTTGTGACACCCTCTCCGAGAAGCACGACCTCCTCATCGAAGGCCCCGGCTCCTCCACCCTCGACCTCGCCTCACGCCTTATCGAAAAAGACCTCCCGCCCAAGCACTCGCGCTACGACTTCTTCGATCGCGTCTTCTCCACCATCGACGACCTCGGCACACCACTCTCGAAGTTGGGCGTCGAATCCGTCTACGACTCCAAGATCCTCCAGACCACCGACAAGAAGAAACTCGTCTCCTTCAAGGACGTGAACCGCGCCCTCGCGCGCCACCTCCTCCCTCCCGATCACGAATTCATCCCCTCGCTCGACCTATGGGACTCCCACTCCGACGCCCAGGGCCTCGTCTCCCGCTACACCTACCCCCTCCTCCGACATTCCCGTAAGAATATAGCAAAATGCAACTCCAAGATTTTACCCCAGCGGCGCGCGAAGACCATCGACCCTTCCATCCACCTCGCTTACCCCACCGTCTACATCGTCCCCTCCTTCGTCAACGACGCCCAAGGAGACTCCGGCGGCCAGCGCCAAGGCCGCCCCTCCTTCAAGAACCCCGCCGCCCAGACCTTCCCCAGCGAAATAAAAGACTGCATCCGCTCCCGCTGGCGCGATGGCTTCATCGTCTACTTCGACTTAGCCCAGATCGAACTCCGCTGCGCCGCCCTGTTGTCGGGCGACCACTCCCTGATGACGAACTACCTCGAAGGCCGCGATCTCCACGCCGACCGCGCCGTCTTCGTCTTCGGCCCCTCCATCACCGAACATGCCCACTGGAAGGACGAGCACCACACCCGCCTCGACCCCCGCTTCTGGAGCAAGAGCCTCAACTTCCAAGACCTCTATCTCGCGGGCGCTAAAGAGATGCAGGCCCAGATGCTCAAACGCTCGCGCGTCCTCTTCCCCCTCTCATTCTTCTACAAGATCGTCGAATCCCGCTCTTCCCTGCGTCCCGGCCTCATGGCATGGCATCAAACCCTCTTCAACGAGGTGAACACCCGAGGCTACCTCGAAATCCCCATCTACGGACAAACCCGCACCTTTGTCACTGGAACCGCTGGCAATAAACCCAACGAGATAGTAAACTTCCCCGTGCAGAACACCGCATCGAACGTCCTCGTGCGCCTCCAGCACTTCTTCCACACGCACCTCCCCTCGCTCTCCCACCCTTCCCCCTCCTGCCACCTCTACCTCAACGTCTACGACGCCAACTACTTCGACTGCAAGAATCGCTTCACCGCCCTCTCCATAGTTCAGATGATCGAGGACGCCATCGCCTGGATCACCACCGCCGACTACTGGCATCTCCTGGAGAACCACTACGATCGCCACGTCCCCCTCGCCCACGACACCTCAATAAAGGAACCCGCATGAAGGATCGCTCACCCCCGCGCGTAATCGACGTAGAAGCCTTAGTCCGACACACCAACCCCCAGCACGAGGCGGACGAAATCTTGGCCTGCTCCATCACCTTCACGCCCAAGGTCAACGGCTCGGTAAAAGCACCTATCTCCGCCATACTCAACGAGATAGGCTGCGTCCTCACCAATCCGGATGGGACTGCCGACATCCTTATGCGCGGCTCCTCCCACGTCCACCACACCACTTCCGAAACCTTCGACGAGATCATCACTCGCATGGTGAACGCCCAAACACCACCCTAATCCCCCACCTGCTATAATCCTACGCGAAGGAACCCACACACCCACCCCGGAGCACCCGCGCGATGCCCCCTAAACGCTTTATCCTCGTCACCACCAGCGGCATGTCCGTGCTCATCAACATATGGGCCATCAAGTCCGTGCGTCCCAACATCGACTCCCTCGACCGCGCGTACATCAGTTTCCGCGACGTAGCCTTCGAGGACGTTGCGCCCGACTCCCGTTACATCATCACCGAAGAGGACTTCGACACCGTTGTCGCCCTCATCAAGGACGCAGCCCCCGTCGTCTAACCATGCGAATCCCCCGCCTCGCCCGAGACTACCCCCACCTCCGCCACCTCCTCGTGGACCAGCACCTCCCCATCAACGCCGCAGCCCCCCTCGCCTCCCTCTCCCCTCGCCACGCCCGCCGCGTCGCCTCCCAGTTCGGCTGGCCCTACAACCGCCCCCTCCTCCCCACCGGCGACTCCGCCCGCTCCATCCACGCCTCCCACCTCTCCGGCGTCCCCACTCGCGCCATCGCCGAAGCCCACCGCCAATCCCCCCACCACATCACCACCATCCTCTCGCAACAGGAATCGCCATGCCCAACACCACAACCAAGGGAAGGATCTACTCCATCAGTTTGCTCACGCACGACGGCAGCCAACACCGCCGCGATGTAATAGGCGAAGAAAGGCTTTGTCGCATATTGGATGCCTTCCAAGGCAAAGTTATAGACTGCGAAGTATCAATGGTGCTCACTGACCATGAAATAACCCAACGCATGGAGAACCACAATGGGCAAGCGACAACTCAAGCGTAAACCGATCCCCCGCACCCCCCGCGCCCGCCGCAAAATCTCCCGCGTCCTGCGCGAGTTCAAGGCCGGAACCCTGCGCTCCTCCTCCGGCTCCCGCGTCCGCACCCGCAAGCAAGCCCAGGCCATCGCCTTCTCCACCGCGCGCCGTCGCAAGCGCTAACCTCCCCCTCATCGCTCACATAAAGGAACCCGCCCATGACAACCCAAGACCCCCCCAACGACGCACCCACTGCGCGGACAGATGAGAGCGCCGACCAGCGCGAGGCGGGGATACGCGAAGATCACGCGGCTAATTCTGGGAGTCGTAATTCGCGCGAACGCTTCCTCCTCTCCCGCCTGGACTCGGCGCGTGCGGAGACGTGGGCAGCAAGGACATATAGCAAGGCGTTCAAAGCAGGCTACGACGAAGCTCAAGCCTCCCTCTCCCAAGCCACCTCGCTCATCGAGCGGCTGGTGGGGGAATGCACGACAAGAACTGTGAAAATGCCCGCACCGCTGAACGGGCGATGGTGTGAGTGCAAAATTTGTCTCGCAGAAGGTCTGGAGTCCATTGGGCATTATGAAGATTGCCCTTTGCCCGCCGCCGTCGCGTGGCTCGCCGAGCAGCGCCCGGAGAACAAGGACCAGCCAGCAGCGCAGCCAGAAGGGGGTGAGTGATGGACGGTTTGGTCGCTGCGGAACTTGTCCGCCGTAATCGTGAACTCAAAGACCGCATCGCGCAACTAGAAGCGATCGTCGAGAAGCTGCCCAAGACGGGGGATGGGGTGCGGGTTATTCAAGACACGCAGATATACCACCCTCGATACAAAGAAGGGCCATCCATCCACAACAGATTGTTCGTGACTTCAAGTTACGTTGCCGACGGGCGCGGACAAAAATACAAGATTGCTGATTGCTACTCCACCAAAGCAGCCGCAGAGGAGGCGCGCGATGGGAAGTGAATTCTGCCATGTATGCGAATGCTGTGAATCTTGCGAATCGGGCAAAGAACTACTCGAACGTGACAACAGCTGGATATGCGCGCAATGTTTCATAGACAAACAAGACGACACCATCGAAGACCTCGAATCCACCATCGCCAAGCTGCCCGTGTACGCCGACACCGGCAAGGCGTTTGTGCATGGGGTGGATGAGTGTTTTATATGTGTGCCTAATAGCAGAACAGTACTCGGAATATCAGCACGCAACAACGGTATGCACTGGTTTGAAACTGACCTTCATGGCAAGTGGCGGCGCAAGTTCTACTCCACCCCCGACGCCGCGCAACGCGCAGCGGACGCCGCGAAGGGAGAAGGGTGATGGGCAAGCCTAATGAATTCTGTATCAAGTTTGACATTGAAGGTTGGGTTAAGTTTGACATGGCGCGCAAGCGGCATTTCTTTGATGAGAGCGGAATGTCTTTATGCAGGAAGTGGGGCACACAAGGTAAATGGCGAGAAGACTACGACGGAGTTGTCAGACCAGACGAATGCAAGGTTTGTCGTATGAAGCTAGAGAAGCGCCAAGAACTCGCCGCAAAGGAATCCAGCGATGAGTGAGCAGCGAACAAAGAACGATGCGAAGGGAGGAGTGTGATGTCTACAGGAGCGAAAATGCTTAGCTCAAGTGGCGATCTAATTACTATTAAGGAACATGGGGTGCTGCGACGGTTCATAATTCAACGATTTCTTCCGCTCTCTCATGTTTTCGGATGGAGTCAAGAGCCACACCAAGAGATTGAACTTGATTATGAAATCGCGGAGCGGGTACTTGTCGCTGCGCTTGAAGAAGTGAGAGCCGCAAAGGAATCCAGCGATGAGTGAGCAGCGAACGAAAAACAATGCAACGCTTTCCGAGTTGTGTGGTGAAGTCTCGCACGCAGAGGCAAGGAAGCTGCTCCAAGCCTTTGTAAAGGGGCACCATGACAAGAAGTGGGATGGCCGCAATCCAACTATTCGTATCCCCGCTGACCCTAAGAATGATACAGACCTGCGTTTCCTTGCTTATATCAAACAGAACGAGAGCCGCATCAGCATAGACGCCGCCATCAACGCCGTGCGCGGGGCGTGTGCAACGTGCGAGGGCAAGGGTGAGGTTTGGTCTGGTCGCTATGTGCCCGATTCTTCGCAGAAAATTATGCAAGTTTGCCCTTACTGCGCTCGACCCATCGCCGCCATCCGATCGCTGCGCGACGAGCAGCCCAAGCAGGAGGGCGAGACATGATTGACCTCGTGGAGTTCGCGCTCGTGGAGGGAGGCCCCGTCCACATAGCGCGCGGCAAGATAGTCGGCTTCCACGCCAGCGGCACATCCGCGAAGGACGGCTCCTTCGTCAAGCAAGGCTACCTCATAGACTGCGAGGGCAACATGTCCTACCACGTCCGCGAGAAGCTCGAAACCACCCTCGAACGCCTCACCACAAAGGATCCCACCCCATGACAACCACCGACTTCGTTCTGAAAGCAATCCTAATTATCGTGCTAGGCTTTCTATTCTCAGCGTTTGTAGCATCAATTCGCGCAGCAATTACAGATAAATCCGAGTTTATTCGCATGCTTGCCGGATTCTGCGCAGGCATGCTTTTGCTTGGAATAGTCTATTACACCCAAACACTTGTGACGATAGGGTTCCTTACCTAAACAAACTTATCGGATGGGACTCCATGCGGGGACGCGAATACACAATCTTGATAGATAAAAGGGAAAAGAAACCCCTGGTTTTTCCAGCGGCGCTGGAGATCCTCGACCCCCGCGCCCTCCCAACCGAACAAAAGGCTATCACAGTCCGTCTCAAGACCCGCGCCGAGACCCTGAAGACCGCCGACTACGCACTTGCCGACTCACCCTGCAACTGCTACGCTCTCTCCGAGCGCTCGGTCATCGTAGAGACTAAGAGGTCCATTGATGAGATTGCCGCCAACTGTCTCAGCCTTAGCAAACGCCGCAATTTCGTGGCCCAACTCACACGCATGTCCGAATCCTGGCGTCGCCCCCACCTCATCGTCGAAGGCGGCCTCCCCACTCTCTCCACCACCTACCCCTCCTCCAAGGTCAACCCCGCTCTCGCCCTCGACGCGCTCCAGCGCCTGTGCCTTGAGTATGGAGTCACCCTCATCCCGATACCCGGTTCAACCCCCGCCGCGCGTCGAAGAACTGCGGACTACGTTGCTCGCCTCCTGATAAACGGAACCATCGTTCATGGCCGATAACATCACTCTCAACGCGGGCTCCGGCGGCTCCGACCTCGACACTACAGATGTCGGCGGGGACGTTCACGTCCAGCATGTAGCCGCCTTGGAGCGAATGGGCGAACTCCTCCAGGTAGGTGTCGCCGCTCCCCTCACCGTCAAACGCGCCACGGGCGGTCGCCTCGACGCGGGCACAATCAACCTCGTCGCTCTCGTCGCCACCAAACAGATCCGCGTCCTCTCCCTCGTCATCAACTCCGAGAGCACCGCCACCTTCGCCATCCAAGACACCACCCCCACAAACCTCTTCGGCACGGGCGTCGCCATTCTAGTCCCCGGTGGCCACTTCACCCTCCCCTACAACCCCCACGGATGGTTCGACACCACCGTCTCCCAAGGACTTGATATAGTGTCCACCGTAGAAGGCTTCATCACCGCCGTCATATACTGCGAGGTCTAGCATGGCTGACGCACTCTTCAGCAACACTTACCGAGGCGACCCCGTAGCCTCCCCCACCATCATCCGCGCCTCCTCCTCCCCCTTACTAATCCTCAACAACGACTCCATGACACAAACCGGCGACGTGGACGATCCCTACGCTGTAGCCGCAGGCGATGACGCCCAAGGCGCAGCCATCCACATACGCAGCCCCGGCAACCACGCCCTCCTTGGCCTCCACAACCTCGTCTCCGGCGCGGGCGCAATAACCACCGCGCTCGGCATCTCCGCATTCGGCTTCGAGCCCATCCCCAAAGGCTCCTCCGGCACAGCGTACGGCGGATTCCAAGCCGCAGACGTGGACTCCACCAACTACGATGACATCCTCATCAACGCCACCACCTCCATGTCCGACACCGATGTGCGTGAGCGCGGCCACTGGCTCCCCCTTTACCATCCCAAAACCGACGTACACCTCCTCGACTTCACCACCGTCACCGAAGTCACCAAGGACGACGTGACCGGCGGCGCGCAGGTCTTCCGCATCCAGCACGACAACATCTTTCTCTACTGCGGCGGTTTCACAAAGGTCATGGTCCTCATACGCACAGCGATGGTCGGCCCCACCGCCGGAGTACTCGCGGGAAGATTCTTTGGATGACCCTATATGGTTCCCACCCACGGAGAAAAAATAGCGACGCTCGAATCACGGACTGAACACCTACACGAATCGGTGGCATACATGCGAAAAAGAGAACTTATAATAATCGGTATTTTCTCCACCGCCGTCATCGCCGCCCTCGCTGGTCATGCCTTCGTAAATAGCCTCCTCGTAAGCACAAGCGCCGCCAACATACGCACCGACATCGCCGTCGTTGGCGCAAGCATCGGCACACTCACCGCCAAGGTAGACGCCAACCGCGAAGATATCGCTCAAATTAAACAGTTCTTTGTACCCGTAATCAGGAAAGACATCATGGACGACACAGGAAGAGACGTAGGCTTGATAAGCGGCGAAGCGGTCGCCCAGGAGTGGGCAAGCATCGAGGAAAGCGGGAGCACCACCTCTGCTTATAACTTCGGCTTCAAGATAGCAGGCCAACGCGCGCACGAAGGCTTCGAGCAGATCCTCACGCGCCTCGAACAAGTTACGCTCAACAACGCGCACGGCGAATCCCAGCGTGCAGTCATAAACACACTGAACACCGCCCGCATCTACCTGCGAGCGCATAGAATGCCCGCCGAAAACTACGACAGCGATCAAAGCACACCCGACGACATCAAACCGACACGAGGAGGCTAATCCATGTCGCACTGCCCACCCCCGAACCCGAATTGTCCTGTTCCTCCCGGCCAACCACCGTGCGTGCGCGTGTGTTGCGATGAGAACGGCGAACCAACCACTTGTCCGCCGGAGGGTGATTGATGAAACGCACACTCGCTCTCGCCACCCTCACATCTAGCGCACTCATCCTGCTACACATTTCAGGTTGCTCGTCTGACGACTGGAACACATTCAAAGATGCGTTTGGGCAAACCACCGATCGCGTCCTTGAACAAGGCGCAGAGGGTGTCGCTACAGGGATAGAACAAAGCACGCCAATAGTTAAGGGAATCCTTTCAACTCTAGGCCCTGCTGGTATAGCAGGATCAGCCATATGGAGTATCGCATCAGGTTTCCTCGTCCGAATGCTCCGCGCTCAGGGCGAGAACACCTAACAGGAGACAACCGCCATGTTTGGAAACCTTTCCTCGGGGCTAAAGACCTCAGAATTCATCATCACAATTGTCCTCATCGGCCTCATCATCCTCCAAGAAACTTTGGGCCTCGACTTCGAGAGCATCCTCGCCGCCGTAGGCGCGGGCACAGGCTACACCATCTCGCGCGGCCTCTCCAAGAGCGAACACCGCGCACCACCTTCTGAAGTTCGGACAACTGGCCACATGGCCGCAGCCATGCCCATAGGCAGCATGGCTGTACACACTTCGCCGCCTCTAGCTGACACGGTGCAACCCGCAGCGACTGTTCAGTAGTCAGTCCAGGGACGCAGCCCTTGGGCGCTGAGAGTCCCATCCGATAGGGGTCGCCAAGCACGCCATGCTCGGCGGCCTCATTTAGAGCCTAGTAGTTCTCTCTCCTCCACTCTCGTCTCGCCCTCCACCGGCGGGGCGGGAGTTTCATATACTAGGACGCTTATGGCCAACGGCGACATTCTCAGCGTGACGGTGCGGAATGACGGCTTCTCCGTCGATGTGGTCATTGACAACATGACGCCGGGCGGCACTTATGCCTTCGGAACCCTCCCCAGCGCCGCCAATTTCACGCTCACAGTCACCAGCGAGGGCTTCGACGCGACCGGAGTCTTGGGAACAGTGGTCCGCACTGTTCAGGGCACGAGCATCATGCGGCTGGCGTTCCCCAACGAGGCCAACCTCGACGAGATAGACGATACGCCCATCGCCGCCCAGATGACGGCTCGAATTTCGCTTTCGGAGTTTGTGTATTTCGACGACAACACGGGGGCGGGTAAGAGCGGCACTGCGCCCACCGTAACCATCGCGGCGAACTGGTACAACAACCCCATCGACCCCGAATCGAACAGCCAGCCCGTCACAGACCTTGCGGTGACGAACAATTCTGTAGTCATCTACCCCAAGGCGCTCGGCCAGTGGGACTATTACGCGGGCACGCACGGCTTCACTCGCGTCCTTGCCGATTTTACGTTGGCCTGCAACGCATACCACCGCTTCGGCGTAGCCGCAGTCATCTTCGACGCGGACGGCGTGACCAGCCTGAACAACGAGACTTTGACAATCACCAGCAAGACGGCGACTCAGCGAACAGCTTCAGGGCTCTTCGCCGAGGCATACCACGCCACCATACCCATAGCGGCGTTTACCCAAGCCGAGCAGATCACCTGCCGCTACCGCGTCTTTCCTGTGGTTGGCGACGCGGCGAGCGTCTTAGACACGAACGACCTGTCCCTGGCGGCGGAGATATTGGCGCAGGAGTATTTGGGTTGGACCGAGATCGACGTGACTTGCGACAAGGACGATGCAATCACCACCAGCCTGATCGCAGTGGTAGACACAGCGGGCGTTGATGCGACGGGCATCGTGGGCACGCTCGCTGCTGCCGAAGCCGCCCCCTTCTTAACGATTGGCGGAGCCATAGACGCCAGTACAGGAGGCGGAACACCAGCCACCGCGCTCAGAGTGTTCGTGAAAGCTGGCACGCACAAGTTGATTGGTGTTGCCCCGTCTCCCCGTGTGACCACCGCGTTTAACATTACTGCGGAGCCTCATTCATCAACGAACCAAGCAGGCGCAATCCTCCAGATAAGCAGCGGCATAAAAGCATACAACACCGAGCGGCTCATGTATATGGGGAATTCTATCCACCGTGACGCTGCGGCGGGATTTGTAGATGGCTCGAACCTGAACAAGATTTCTTATGTTGGATGTCTATGGAATGTTAGCGGGGCTGCCAGCACTTCAGCTGGACCGGGGCATCTGAGTCAGGGTACTTGGTATATCAACAACGAAGGTGACCTAAGCGACTTTAATCACGGAATAGCGTCTTTCTCTACATCTCGGACGGCTTCCGTGTATGACGGAAATGTGATAGCCGAATCCACAACCGCCGCCAACGTAGATTCCAACGCCCGGTTTGTGTGCAATCTTGTGACGGGGCCTGTGACGATTTCTCAACAGCAATCAGCCGCATTGAATCCCGCACCAGAGATAGACAACGCTCTTTGCATATTCAATAAAGTTGTCGCCAACGAACGAAATGCTAGAATCCTGCTCCTGGGCAATGCTGTGGCCATCGCCACGGGCGCGGTTGTCATTGGCAATCTGTTCGAGTGGAAGACGGGCACCAACCCACTCACTGAGATCGCGGGTGTTACGGGCTCTGTTGCCAGCGAACACATCATCCTTGCTCACAACACATTTGTGGGTGAGCGCGAAAACTTCGGGTACAACGATGTCGGCACTTCCGCCGTCAACCATTTCAACTGGTTACAGAAGTTCAACCACATGCGCGACTGGAACAACAAAGATGACACCTTCGGCACCGGCAACGCCAACCGCATCGGCTCATGGCCTGTAGGCTTCGGCGTTGGATTCGTAGGCAACAACTACGAACTCTCGGGCTTCCCCGGCGAGTTCCCGGGCATCGACAACACACAGGACGACCCACCCCCGGCAGTCTTCGTCGATGACCAATCCCTCTCCGGTGGTGGTGCGGGCAACGGCGACTATCACCCCGTAGGCGCACTGCTCTCTCGCATCCCCACAGGCGAGCGCGTCGCCATAATCGACTTCGACGGCACTACCATTCCCGACGATGGGACAGGGGCAGCCGGAGCTTTGCAAGTCGTGGTTGTCTCCGCCACCACAACTGACTATGGTGATCTCTCTGGCCCCGGCGTAAAGCACCGGGGCCGCGCCCTCCGCCTCTTTGGCTAACCTCTCGCTCAGGAACCGCCACCCATGCCCCCCACCCCCCTCTCCATTGATCCCCCCCTCGATCGCGCCCTCGACGCCCAGCGCTACCTCGAAGCCCACGGCCTCTACACCGCCGTCCCCCACATCCACTCCTCCGACCTCTCCCTCTCCGCCGACCCCTTCAAATACTACCTCACTCGCCGCCTCAACCTCGCCCACTTCCTCTCGTGGTCCGCCGCCCTCTCCCACGGCTCGTGGTTCCACGCCCGCGCCGAGCACTACGACCGCGACGCCTCCGAAGTCCACCGCCTCATGTCCACCGCTCTCACCGCCCGCCTCGACGAACTCCGTGGCCTCTGCACCTCCCGACAAGTCCCATCCGATAAAATGCACGACCTCCTCTTGCGCGAAGAACGCGCCGCGCACGCCGCGTGGGCCTACTTCGAGGCCGTAACCTCCCTCCGCTCCCACCCCTCCCCCTCGCTCGCCTGCGGCATCCTCCCCTACTTGGATCGCCCCAACTTCCAGACCCTCGCCACCGAGGTCTCCCTCTCATACACCGATCACGCCAACTTCCCCAAGTGTCCCCTCGTCTGCCGCATCGACCGCCTCGTCTACAACCACAAAACGAATCGCATCTGGATCCTCGACTGGAAAACCTGCACGTCCTCCACTCACGACCGCCTCCAGACCTGCACCATCGAAAACCAAACCCGCCACTACCTCTACATCCTCTATTACCTTATCCAAGAAGGCGTGATCCAAGACCGCTACCACCTCCCCTCCTCCGCCAAGTGCGGCGGCATGATGCACATCGCCATCCAGAAGCCCACCATCAAATTCGGCCAACGCGACCGCCCCTACCACTACATCTCCGAAGGCAAACGCTCCGGCATCTCCGGCGAAATCCATTTTCGTAATAATCGTTGGGAAGTAACATTTAGTTTGATAGGCGTAAGAAAACCGCCCAAGTCGAAGAATTTATTCCACACTAACGAAAGCCTCGCTACAGAGTATCTGCATAGTTACACCAACAAGAAACCTACCAAGGTGTTCCACGGCGAGCCCTCGCGTCACCTCTTCCTCAAGCGCTGCCTCGAATGGTACAAGGGCGAGGGCGATTACCTCGACGAAGCCCCTCTCCGCGAGGCCCAGCCCACCTTCAACGTCTCGATCACGCCCATCACCGAACTTGACGAGGACGCTGAGGGCGAGTATCTTGACAACACCGCCCGTGTCTACTCGCTCGCCACAGCCAAACCTTTCCCAATGAACTTCCCACGGGTCGGCTCCGGCATGACCTCCCACCACTCCTCCCTCTCCCCCTACGCCCCCTTCTACGTCTGCCCCGTCCGCGACTGGCCCGAGATCATCCTTCGAGAAGGCTTCATCCAACGCTCGCGTGAAGAAGAGGATGCCGCCACAGACAAAGAGGACTCCCCCCAATGACCAACCCATCCCGCACCTACCACGACCCCCTCGGCCCCTTCATGCCCGAGATCATCCGCGATTCAATCAAGCCCCACATCGACGATCTGTGCAAGACCCAGGAGTTCGACTCCATCACCGAACTGCGCGACGCCTTCACCGCGCGCACGGGCTCCAAGCCCGCCATCGCGCGCTTCCGCACATGGCTCGCGCTCTGCGGCTTCGCCTTCCAGCGCAAGGCCACCCTCCAAACCATCGAACCCCCCTCCGCTCCCCCCACTGAATAACCCCCTCCCTTCCCACGGAGCCCCCTCATGCACGACACACAGACGAAGCCCAAGTGGCGAACACTACCGGAATTGTATGAACAAGCCACCATTGGAAAATGGAAAGTCGCAAGCGTAGCTGGAAACACGCGAATAGAAGTCACCAATGGCATCTCAATATCCGGACTAGGCAATACAGGAGTCGCAAACAAGGACCAAGCAACTATAGAACTTATCAATCGTTCACACAAATGTTGCCTCGCCATGTACGGCGCGCTGCAACTTCTTGTGGCGCATGGTGCTCCGCCTGGCGACAGAATGCGAGCACTAATTGTTTATTCTGCCCGCGAGGCCCTCCGCCTCGCGGACGGGCTGCCAGCGCAAGAGGAGGGGGAGTGATGGCCAGGTTTATCACATTGCATAGAACAGGACACATTTACGCTCACCTTCGCAAACACCGTGCAACGACAGAAGTCAGGACTTCAGAAATTCTTTGCATCGAAACTTATTGTGAAACAGATACTGCTCCTGCATATCCAAAGCTCAGTTCCTCACTCTTAATGCGAGGGCACGACCACGAAGTATGTTTCGACGAAACTCCCGCACAGATCAAGAAGCTCATCGAGGAGGCGAGTGATGAATAACATCTTTGTTTATGTCACCGAAGCTATGGTGAGTAAATATTCAGACGAAATAAAAACCAAAGATGACCTTGGCTCCACTGATTGGGCGGTCATTCCACAACCTGGAGTTATAACGATGATTCCAATCCATAAAGTCACTTCTATATCTACAAAAAACGAAACAGGTGAACCACTTGGAACTAACGATTGGGATAGAAAGTTCTATCCTAGTGCAAAAGCGGTAGTAAGGTTAGACACAACAGACTCTAAGTTTAGATACCTACGAATCGAAGAGTCAATGGAAGAAATAGAAGGCCGAATCAAAGATATGTGTACGGAGGATAATAATGACGCAGACGCTTGAGCATGGCAAGACCATCGCGCAGAAGTATGGGAAGCTCCGTGGCGTAGGCGGCGGCATCTTCATGTGCCCCCCGCTCCACAACCAACTCATGGTCATCGGCGGCGCATCCTCCTCGGGCAAGTCCGCCCTCCTCCAATCATGCCCCGACGCCTACATATTCAACACCGACCTCTCCGGCGTCACCACCCCCACCTACCGCGCGACGATGTGGCCCGGCTTCGACACCGAGGGCAACCCCGCCGAGGGCGCTAACCCGGGCGAACAAGACTCCTACGAGGACAAGGAACTCTCCGATCAACAAGGTTTTCCCGTCCACCTCAAACGAGTAAAAGCCACTTGGAACGCCTTCCTCGAACAGAAGAAGATCCTCGAACAGATGGCGGACGACAACGACCCCGCCCGCCCCAAGATAATCGTCATAGACACACTCACCACCTGCATCCGCATGTGCAAGCCCTGGGTCACAGAATATTTCGGCAAGCAAACCTTCGGCGAACTCCACGGCCAGCAGGCATGGGGCACCATCTACGATCACCTCCTCGACTTCGGTATCGAACTCCACTCCAAGGGCTATGGCGTCTGTTACGTCGTCCACTTCGGCGACAAGATCGAGGGCGAGGGCGAGCACCGCCGCTACATAGAGAACGTGCCCACCATCTCCGACAAGCTCTGGAACCGCATCTACCCTGTCTGCTCCTTCGTCGCCGTCGTCGAAGTCCGCCGCGAATCCTTCCAAGAAGATGTCGCAGTCAAGAACCTCGACGGCACCCCCAAGTTACTCGGCAACGGAAAACCCCGCACACGAAGAGAATCAGGCACACGCCCCGTTCACTACCTCACCTTCGAGCACATCGACCAACGCAACGCCGCCAAGCGCCGCGTCGCCTTCACCTCCGACCTCAAGCTCTCATCTCGTGACGCATGGACGCAACTCGAAGACGAATACTCAAAGGCCCGCAACCGAATGATCCAACCAGAAGGAGAACCCGCATGAGCGTATCCGCATCCCTCGGCAAACTCGTCGCCCGCTTCAACACCGCCAACGCCAACATGGGCTACGGCGGCCTCGGCAAGTGGCCCTACGAAGACGAAGGCCCCGGCGAAAAGGAATACACCGCCGACCTCGTTGCCTTCACCGCCGAAGATGGCACCTTCCGCCACGGCAACCCCGCCCAAGAACTCCCCGCCATCGTCTTCCAGTTCCACTACCGCTACGCGGACGACCCCAACGTAGGCGAACTAACCTTCAAGGGCCAGCCGATGATCCTCCCCATCGACGAATCCGCCGAAGCCGCCCTCCCCTCCAATCAACAAATCCGCGTGCGCATCTCGCGCGACCGCCTCAAGGGCTGCCTCAAGGGCTTCACCGGCGAAGAGAGCCCCGACATCGAACAGGCAGTCGCCTTCGTCCAGACCAAACTCGACGAAGCAGAGGCCGCCCAATCCATCGTCCAGGTCCGCCTCAAGCAGAACATCCGCGACACTGAAAAGAAACAGGGCGACACCGTGCGCAAGCGCAGGGACAAGGAAGACTTCATCCAAGAACTCATCGCCGGATAGAGGGCCTGTGGGAAGGGGCCAATGGACCGAACCCCTGCGCGCCCTACGGCGCGAAACTCGGTCCCCCGGCGCTCGCCCTCCCCGGCGGGCGTTGGTTTCCCCCCAACACAGGAGCCCTCGAATGAAAAATGCAGAAGCAGAGATTGCGGAACTACGCGAACTACTAGAAGCTATGACTCGTGATCCTACTGTTACGCCTTCTGATCCTAATTCTAATTATAATTATATCTGTGGAACGTGTGGCGCAATAAGAACATATATGGGTGAAGGTTTCCCGCACAAAGAGGGCTGCGCCCTCGTGAAAGCAAAGAAATGGCTCGCAGACAACCCACCCCTCAAGGAAGCCTAAGTGAAAGAACCTTTGTTCGAGGCTAAGTGTGAGGCGAATATCCGCCCTGTTCACAATGTCGAGCGTGTCGATTACGGCTCGCCCATCGAGATCATCACGTCCCCCATCCAACACGCCCCGCGCATGAAAGTCCCATCCGATAAATGTCGCTCCACGAACTACCGCGTGAACGGCCGCGCCGCGCTGGGCATGATGGAGCAGCCCCACGCATCGGGCTTCCACCCCTGGCTCGTCTTCTCCTTCTCCTACGCCCCCACCGAGCCATCCCCCAACTACGACACGCACTCCTCCCGCCTCGCCGAATACGAGCCCCGGCCCTACAAGCTCGAATGGCTCATATCCATTCCCCTCCAGTCCACATGGAACGTCCGCGACGACGCCCTATCCTCCCTCCGCGCGCGTCTCCTGCCCATCCACATGCGCGCCATCTTCTCCAAGTACGGGAACCCCCACACGAAGGGCCGCTGGCTCTCAGAACGCCTCCTCCCCCGCCGCCGGGGCGCGTCCCTGCGCATCCCCACCCTCGGAAAGCTACAATTGTTCATCCCTCTGTTCAACCCCGCTTGACGGAGCCCACACATGCCGTCCGAAACCGTATCATCTGACCTAACGCGAATAACCTGCCGCGATAAACCCGTCTGGTTTCGCAGTATGGACTACAATGCTAAATTTGCTAAACAACGAGTTATAATGAAGCAAACAGATGTTTGCCCTCTTACTAATAAGAAGATTGCAGAAGGGGATGTCATATACATGGTGTTCAGCAATCAAGCCCTTTTCACTAATATCATGTGCAAAGCTAGTCGTGTTGACAAGTTAGGACTTGTTGAAGCTGCCGAAGCTATCACTGTTTCTTACGAGAAAGCCAAGGAAGCAATGAATAAACAACTCGCATGGAGAGACAAGCTACCAGTAGAGGAGCCTTGACATGCCCCCCTCCGCAAAGGTCGTAGTCCACTTCACCACTGGCTCCGAAGTGCTCACACACCACAAGGCTGTGGACGCCACTTCCCTTCTCCACACCACCACACTCAAGCAAGTCTTTAACGCCGCTTACACTGAAATCGACGCCGCCCATCCCAACACCCCCGTCTACATAAGCGGCTTCACGGTCACGATCATTCCAGAAAGGACGAACCTCGAAAATGTCCCATGACACCCCCTCGCTCCCCGCCGCCCTGCGCCTCCTCTCGAACAACGTCCTCCTCCGCGAAGACGACGCCGAAACTATGGCGGGCGCGCTCCACATCCCCAAGGACTCCCAGCAGAAGCCCACCATCGGCACCGTCCTCTCCTGCGGCCCCGGCCTCCACCTCGAAACCGCTGCCGATTCAAACATTGCACAACCTCGAACTTGGCACCGCCCCATGACGATCTCCGTGGGTGATCGCGTCGTCTACTCTCGCTACGCGGGCGTCGATATCACGATCGACGAGCAAGAGTACAAAGTCCTAACCGAACCCGAAATCCTCCTCATCCTCCCCCCACAGGAACCATCGCCATGAACATAAACGATCTACCATTCAAGACACTAAACATCGCGGTGGCAGTTTTAAGAAAGTCAGCAGCAGAAGACAAAGACATCCCAGTGTCAATGGATTTCACGTTCATCATCAACAACCACGATAGTAACGAGCCAACGAAGATCACAGACCTTTCAAGGTATCCGTTAATAACTAGCGACCAGCTACTCACAGCAACCGCAATAATTCCATACTGGTGGAGGGTGAGCGGAACTTCAAAATGGAGCCCTCGGCAACTATATGTATCGTCAGACAGACTTCGAGAAGTATACGCGAATGAACTCCCGTTATTGACCAACATTTCATCCTTATTACTTCTTGGCGCATGCGGCGATGCAGAACTAGAGGAGTACTTTGTGAAGCAAATCGAAGAAGGCGATCTTGGAAACATAAACCAGTCAATAATAGAAGTACACATGGAGTATATCAGAATAGGACTAACCGAACACACTAACCAACAGATCCTTAAAGAATTCCCAGACCTAGAAATGTTCGTCCACGCCAAAGCAAATGAATCGGATGGGACTCAAACAAGGGAGCCCTGACATGGTGTACCAACTGCCCTCCACCAAGACCGACCCCGCCACCGAACGCGCCTACCGCGAAGGCTACTGCGTAGCTCGTGGTCTTCTCCCTCATCGAGGTAAAACAGATTATTGCAACAAGCAACAGCGCGAATTGTGGTTGTGGCGCGACTGTATCCCATGCACACACAAATCACCACCGCCTGACCATCCTAGCGGTTACATTCGTGTGTGAGTGTCCCGAGGATTATGAGCCCGAGGACTTGGGCGAGTGGTGGCCCCTGCTAAGTCCCGCGCGCTCTTCTGGTTCTTGGGTTCACGCTCCTTGTCCCAGGGCTAACCCTGCGCGCGCTGGCCGCGCGTATCCTGCGCACGCGCACTGCGGTGGCGCGCTGCTTCCGCGACACGCGCCGCGTGCTGGCCTTGAATCCTCTAGTTTTTCTGCGTGCTCTCGCCATCATGGGTCTCCGCTATTCTCTTGACAAGCTGCCTCGCCCGTGCGCTCGATATCTTATCGCTCGCTAACAAGCCCTCGTGGTGCTCCCCTTCAACGATAGCCGTCGCCAGTTCCTCCATAGCGCTCACGTTTCCCAGCCTCCCCCTTCTCTCCCTAAACCACCCCGCCACCGCAGCCAACAACCCTCCGCCTCCGCCCACCGTGGTCACGGTCGAAATCGCTCCAACAGAGGGCGTCCACTCCGGCGCGTACCCGTCCCTGATCTTCTCTATGGTCATCGCCGCAATCGCGGCCACGATCTTATCGTACTGCTCCCTCTCCGGAGTCCCCGGCGCGAACATCTGCCGCTGCACATCCCACTCCTCCATCGTCCGCGCCGCCTCACTGATCGAGGATATCAATGACTCAACATCCGAATCCATCTCTTCCAAGACAGTCCCATCCGATAAGTTTGGCGATGTGTCCTCGGGTAGGCTCGCTGTCACGCACCCCGCCAAGACGCTCGCCGCTATAATTGCGTGCAACACTGGAGGTCTCCTATGAAGGTCAATCGCTACCGCCAAGGCAACTCTGTTAAGTTGGACAAACATGGCTGTTGCCTCATTGAAGATCCCGAAGGTAATCCTGTCGCCTATGGAGGACCATCATCCATCCCGCTCTCGGAAGCTCCTGATCCCAACCGCCCAAAGCTCTACGTGAAGGAAGTTGACCACGAATCGAACATAGTGGTCTTGATGAGTACGGAAGATGCGTCATCGCTCGAATCCTGAAAATGGCGCGAACGCCGGGTTCTGTCCTGGCAACCTCGCCGCCTCCACCGCCTGCTCCTGAAGCGCCCTTCGTATGGCGTCCTGCGTATCCGGGCTCACCTCGAACCTGTTTCCTCGCGCGAAGTCCCGCTGCCTCGCCGTCTTTCCCCTGATGATAACCTCGGGTGGCAGACCCAACCTCGCGGCCTGCTGCGCCACGATCTGCTGAAATATCGGCCTCGCCTCGGGCGGCAACGTATCCAATATGCGCTCGGGGCGCGGTGTCTCCCGCTGCTGTATCTCTCGCCTCAACCGCTGCTTCGTAATGTCCATAGGCACGCCGAACCTTCTCGTGAACTCGTTCTTTATCTTCTGGAACCTCTCGATATTATTCGACAGCAACGAGTTAATGGCCTGATCCTTCAGCGCGTTCATCTGCTCCCTGCTCCTGATAAGGAACTGCTCCAACTGCTGCGTATCGCCGAACCTCCCCAGGTCTACGCCCAGCCCCTCAAGCACTAGATCAATCGGCCTCTCGAACGAGATAAGGCTCCCCGAGTTCGCGTCAAATACGGGCACCCTTCCCTCTTCATTAAGCTGCGTGTAGTCCGCGAACCTCCGCTGCGGATTCAGCGACGGCGTTGTGTCTATCTTCGGCAGCACCCCTATCGCGCGCGACACCGCAATCCCACCGGGCACCACCCTCGGTAGGATATCCCTCGTGAACTGCACATCCTCGTCCGTGAACGCCGCCTTGAACACGTCCTGCCCAATATCCACGATGGGCGGCACCAACCCCCGTCCCTCCTGCCCCAGCAACAGGCTCGGGAACTCAGTCGTCGCGCTCGCAAAGCCCGCCCTCTCCAGATCCACCCCAATGAGATCCTTGCCCGCCTCGAACATAATCGCCGACACACCCATGCCCCTCAGCACATCCACCGCCACCCCGCCCACGCCTCTCCCGAACCCTCTCACTCCCTCACTCCCCCCCACGAACCTGCTCGTCTCCGCGATCCCCGTGAACGATCGCAGCGGGAAACTGAAGAACTGCCGCATCAGCGGGTTCTCCAGAAGGCGGGAGAACGTCAACTCCTGGCTCGCTCGACTCGGCTGGAACCTCAGCGGCGTATTCAGCGGATTGCTACCGAACTGCGTCTCCAGCACGAACTCCCTCAACTCCGTCGCCTGCCCCGGCGCGAGCGCATCCACATCAAAGTTTCTTGCTCTCGCCAGCGCGTGCGCGGCCACGTTCCGATTCATCATCTCGGCCTTCTCGAAGGGCTTCAACAGGAAGTCGCCCGACAGCACCTCCTGCCTAAACGCCGTCTCTCCACCCAGCGCCAACCCCCTCCCGCCCTTCTCGAACGAGATCGCATCCAGACTCTCAAGCACGTCGTCCGTCGCCCCCAGCAGATCCACACCCTCCACGTCCGCGAACCTGAAATTGTTCCTCACCAACTCCCCGCGCTGCGCGTTCGTAATGGGCCTCAGCCCGAACCGCGCCGTCCTCTCCGCGAAGTACCCCCCCATCTCCCTGAACGCCGCCCCGTACCCCGCCAGCACATTCCTCGCCCCTACGAACGTGCTCGCCAACAAGAAGGGCTGCGTCGAGTTCAGCGCCACCGACGCCAGATTCACCCCCAAGTGCGTCTTGTAGAGCAGATTCGCAAGCCCCCTCGATATAGAACCGCCCGCTCTCAACAAATCCGTATCCTGATTCGCCAGTTGCCTCATCCTGTCAACTACGCGCTTCCCGTAGACTCCCGACTCACCAATCACCTTCGCGGCGTCCGTCCTCACGAACGAATCGAGCATCTGCTTCCCCGTGTGCAGCGCCGCGATCGAAGCCGTATTCCGTACTGACAATCTCCCTAACGCTCTCGGGACAATCACATCCGTAATGACTCGCTGCCTATGTGGATCCTTGATGAGTTGGAACTCTCTCTGGAACGCATCCGCCATCGAGAAGCCGCCTAGAGGCTGCTGAGCCTCCCCTACCTCGTCGAAGATCGAGGAGACCCTCGCACCCAGCGCCCGCTCTCCCTGCGGCCCTGCCCTGCCTGCCGCCTCCAGCCCCACCGCAAACCTCAACCTCCCCACCGGATCCGCCGCTAACGCTTCTGCACGCGACGCCTTCTGGAGCGCGAGCACTTCTTTCCCTGGCTTATCCACGAAGAACGCGAACGTCCTCGTCGAATCATCCACATACTTAGTGACCTGAGCTAAGGGCCTTAGTCGATGGAACCTCACCACCCCTTCATCCGCGTTCACAAGCCCTCTCTCAAGGATCGCGTCCCCCACACTGATCTGACGCCTTAACTCATTGGTCGCCCCGAACTGATTCCCCAGCCCCTCCAGATCCCTCGGATGGAAAAGCCCCGTCGCATTCACCCTCGGTATCGTCGCTCCCGCAGGCCCCAGTCTTCTCGCGTCAGCCGTCGCCGCTCTCAACCTATCCACATCTATCGTTTTACCCGTCGCCAGCTTGAACCCTTCGCTCACATTCCTCGGAAAGTACGTCCCGTTCTCCCTTATCGGCGCTAACACCGTCTCCCTGATCGCCCTCGTGAACTGATCCCTCGTCACCGCTCCCTGCCTCACATCATTTGCAAACTTCCCCAGCACCTGCCCCACCAGATCAATCCCAGCCAAAGTGTCTTTGTTCGGACTCACCACTGGATTCGCCAGCCCTCTGTAAATCCTCAGTATCGCGTCCTCATCAGGAAACAACTCGTCCGCTGTCTCCCTGAACGTCCTCACCATCGCGTCCCTCAACCCCGTGAGCCCCATCTGTTGCAAGATGATGTCAGGATCTTGCGCAATAAGCGCGGGCCTCCTCACCTTCTCCAACGTCAGCACCCCCTTCTCCACAACCGGGAACACCTCCTCTATCTCTCGCGCCGCTCCCGTAATAGACGCATGAACGGCCAGCATCCCCCGCTCCACCTTCCCCGCCAACTCCGGGTTCGGTATCCGCCTCGGATCAAGCGTCTTTACTCCCAACCTCTGTTGCGCTTCAAATATCGCCCTGCCCAACCCGTCGCCTCTCCTCCGTCTGAACGCATCCATCGCGTCGCTCACTTGGAACGAACTCGCGCCCGTCGCCGTCCCCCTCAAACTCTGGAGCGGCGTCGTGCCTCCAACCTGATGCAACAAGCTCCCGTTTTCCGCAATGAACGGGTGATACTTAGGAGCCAGCCTGAATATATTCTCTGCGCCTCTTCCCACCGCCGTAAGCCCAAAGGCGCTCGTGGCGAACATAAACCACACCCACGGGTTCGTCGCAATATCCACCAGCGCATTGGACACCCCCGTCCCGCCCGCCTGCGCCTTCAACCTCTGCGACAGCGAATCCCTCTCCTTCGCCCCCAACGACGAACCATCAAACAACGCGCGCGCAGCGGAGCCCGCCGTCAACTCCCCATCCACAAGCTGTGTAAATATCACGCCCGGCGCATCGAAGGGCGTCACCCTCTCGAACTGCGCCGCCGCGCTGAATGACGGGAACTGCGTCATCGTAAAAACCCCGGCAGAGGCTGAAACCCCCGCCGGGGCTCGCTCAGGCGCGTGCCCACAAGGGACAATCGCGCCTTTCCGCCTCATGCACCGTGTTACACCTATCTACCTGTCGCCTCACCATCAAGTGGGCAAGAACTCGAAGTCGAGCCCCACAACCATATCCGCAACATTGGTCGTCGCCGAATCCGCAACATCCAGACCAATAACCACGTTCTGGCTGATATCCTGAAACCCGCCCGTGATAGCGAAGGGATGAAACGTATTCGCCGCGCCCGCAACCGCATCGAACGCCGCAGTCAGCGCGACTCCCGACCCGATCGCGGTCGCATCCACCGCGCTCTTAAGCGTAAAGGTGAACGTCCCTGTCGCACCCTTCACCCCGTACCTCAACCACGCGCCCCTCAACCGCACATCTCTGTGAAAGATAGCGAGCGGCTGATCCGTGATGATATCCCCTTGGAAGTTCACCATCACAAGCTGCCTGAATCCCAGTGCAAAGTCGTTCAGTACCATCTTCCGGCTCCTTTATCCGAACTCTCTGTGCCCTCGAATCGTCACACTCACCAACCCCAACGCCGCAGCCGCCGCTCCCGAAAACTCCAGAAGTATTGCATCACCTCTCGACGCCTGTTCGCATCAATGTCGGTCTTCAACCCCAGCGAGAACAGCACCGTATCCGCTGTCGAATCCATATCCACCGCGCTCGTAAGCGCAGTCCCCGCGCTCGACACAGCCGTCCCGTCCGCCAGCTTCGAGATATTCCCCGTCAGCGCGGCCCCGTTCGCCACCGTATACCGGATCGCCGCCTCATCAATAAACATATCATAAGGCGCTACGAACAGTATCACCCTTGTGGCCGTCGCCGGATCGAAGGGCAGCGGAGCCATGAGGAAGTTCACATTCGTCAGTTCTGATTCTGGTATCACGCTCATCTGTTGTCTCCTAGCTTAGAATAGCGACGATGTTTGATCCTCGCCACTCCGCCCTGTCACGCTCACCGTCCTGCTCACATCCCCGCCCTGCAACGTCCTCGATCTCGTGGACACCCTCAACCCAGCCTGCTGCGCCAACCTCTGAAGCACCTGGTCCTCCACCGTCCCCGGGCTCTGGAACCCACCCGTCGCCATACTCAGCGCCAACTCTTCGAGGAGGCCCTGCCCCTGCGGTCTCCCAATAAAGATCCCCCCCTGCGGCAGCCTCCTCCCAGCGCTCAACTGCATCGCAATATCTGGCCTCAGCGCCGCCAACCTCGCCGTATTTACCCCCACCAACTGCTGCAACTTCTGCGCCCGAATCGAATCCGCCACCAGCCCCGTCTGCCCCGCCAATTCCGCCTCTATAAGATCATCCAGATTGCTCCCCTGCGCCGTCCTCGCAAACCCCGAGATCACACTCGCCGCAAACGGCGCAGTCAAAGCCGCCACTGCCGCAGTCTCGATCGGCCTCCTCCGCGCCAACCCCGCCGCCCTTCGCGCCGCCTGCCCCAGCACCGGCGGCCTCCTCCTCGCCCCTTCCACAGTCGCCCTCGCGCCCGCCTCCACTCCTCCCGCCTGCGCCGCTTTCCTCGCAAACCCCCGTCCCCCCAACCTCAGCACCTCCGTCCTCGTCCCGCCCCCCCTCGTCGCAATCTCCACCAACAACTCCCTATCCCCCGGCAGATCCCTCACAAACTCCGTATTAACAATCCTCTCCCCCCTCTTCAACAACCTATCCAACCTCAACTTCGTACTCGCCGCCAACTCCGGCCTCACAACACCCTTCACCGCCCTCCTCAAGAGCGCCGTAACCGGCCTCCCCACCAACCTCGTAGCCAGTTGCGTCACAACCCCAACCCTATCCTCGCCGCCACCTCAGCCAGACTCGGCACCTCCACCTGCGAAATCTCCGCGATCCTCCCCGCCTCCTGCCCAATCAACTCCCTTAGCTCTGCAAGCTCCCTCACCCTCCTATTCGCGCGCTCCGCCTCCACATTCAAATCAATAAGACCCCCCAGCGCCTGCTCCTCCCTGATCTGCGCCTCGACCCCCGCCCTCTGCTGACTGATAAGTAGCGACTCCAACTCCTCCGCCCTTATATCCGCCGCACCTCCCCCTCCCCCTCTCAACAGTTGAAGGGCTGTCAAACCCAACAGCCCACCTGTTATGATCTGACCTATCCCCGGCACAAACCCCAGCGGCGCAAGCGCAGCCCTCCTCGCAACCGCCCCTCCCACCGCACGCGCCGCGCCTCTCCCCGCAGTCCTCCCCAGCGCAGCGCCCCCTCTCACCGTCGTCGCCGGAGTAGTCGCCGCCTCTATCGCGGCCACACTCGCTACACTCGGAGCAACCCCGAACGTCCCCGCCAACCCGCTCCTCGCAGCCGCAGCGCTCCTCCGCGCCCTCTCCGCCAACTGCCGCGCAACCGCATCCCGCGACCTCTGCGCCACCGCCGCCCCCCTGAATGTCCGCCTCTTCGCCATTACGCAGTTTCCTCAGGTGTCAATCCAGACACAAGCTCTTTCACTCTCTGTTGCAACAAAGCCACATGTGCGCGTGACGCATTCAACCGTTTAAGAAGGAAAGCAATATCATCACGAGCGTGAACTATAAAATCAGCATTAGAATTAGAATTTTCAGAATAGTCACCCAACTCACAAATGTGACATTCACGCGATATTAAATCATTACCATCTTCATCATAGCACTCAGGCCATCCTGAAAGGCCCTCCTTACAAACTTCATCTCCTATAGCGTAAGCCACACCTATAACTATTGCACTGCACTTTTCACCACATTCCTGTGCCATCCAAGGCCCCGGTGTTGCAAGATGCTCTCTTTTTATGATCTCTTGTTCACGCAATGCATTTCCGTCTCCTGCAACTTGTCCTGAGTTCAACGTTGCTTGAGTCATCATGCAGCCTCCTCTTCTAAAGTTTCCCTTGGTAATGCCTCATCCGTAAACCCCGCGCCTATCCACACCTTCCCCGCCTCATCCTTCGCGGCCCATATCACCATATCTTTCCTCTTCAGGTTCCTCCCCTTGAGCGAATGTATAAACCTGCGCACCCGCTTGGGAGTCCCATCCGATATCTGCGCGGGTTCCACCAGTTGTTCCATATCCTCCGATTTGATCGTGTGCAGCCCATGCAACGACAGCGCCACGCCCCCGTCCTCCTGCACGATTTCATGCACGAGGTGCGACAGCAACTTAATCTGCTGCGTATGCGGCTCAACCACTAGCGACTACTTTCATCCAGATGGCTCCAACAAGCTCTCAAGCAATATCTCACCCGCACCCCTGCGCGCTTCTCCGGCGCGTTCACTCGCGCGCCGCTGTATCCCCCCCGCGCGCCTGCGAAGCCCCGCTCTCTCGCCTCGCAACTCTTCGAGACGGCCCGTCGCCCCCTCGATGTTGAACACGTCCTCGAAGCCCGCGAACCCGAACTCCTCCGCGCTCCTCCCGATGAACGCCTGCCTGATCTCCCTCAACCGCGCCATCTCCTCATCATCCGTGAACGGCGCGAGCCCCGCAAGGAACTCATTGAACTGCTCATCACTGAACAACAGCGCGCCCGCGTTCGTCTGGTTCTCGAACACTCGCGCCATCGACTCGACCTGCTTCTTCGACCCCTCCGGGTCTATCCCCACCGCGCTCCCCGCACCGGGCAACCCCCTCAGTATCCCCGCCGCGTTCTCCAGCTTCGACAGATCCCCCTTCTTCTCGTCTCCGAACCTTTGATCCGTGTCCCTGAACGCATCCAAGAGCGCTGCGATCCTGAACTTATCAAACCCCAACTCCTCCAACCTCGCAACTGCTACGCCCGCTTCTGTCTGCCTCTCATCACTCATCACCCCCTGCGCCGCGCCCCTCACAAGCGGCGTCATCAGATCATTCAGCGCATCCTTGATCCTTCCCGGCGCTTCATCCGGCAAATCCAACTGTTTCACCACCTGCCTCGCAAGCGCCTCCGCCCTCCCCTCATCAAGCACCCTCTCCCTGGCCTCGGCCTGCAACGGCATCACCCTTCGCACATCCCTGAACTGCGCAGGCCCCTCTCTAATCGCGCCTCTCGCTGGCAGAGGCACGGGCACCACGCGACTCTCCACCAACCGCTCTCTCACCAGCGTCTCCCCCTCATCCAGCACCTTCTTCACACCGCCCTTTATCGCCCCCGCGTTCCTCGCCACGAGATCAATCCTCAACCGCGCATCATTCCTTGAAGCCACCAGCACCTCTTCCCGCATATTCAGGAACTCCATCGCCGAATCCTTGATCCTCCCGAACGTCGCCGGGGCCTGCTGCCCCCTCACCATCGAGAGCGTCCCCTGCAACGTCGCAATATCCTCCTGCACCTTGTCCGCCTCGATCTCCAGATTGATGATCTCTTCCTGCGCATCCCTCGCCGCGCCCGTATCTCCCACCGCGATCGCTTCCGCCGCCTTGATCTTCGCCCTCTCTATCCCGTTCCTCGCCTCCCTCTCCTTGCTCACCAACCTCTCCTCGAACCCCCGCTGTAACTGGTTCTCCTGCTGCGTAAATTCCTGCGCCTCCTGCGTCAACTGCGCCTGGAACTGCTGCTCGCTCTCCTGCTCCGCCGTCCTCGCCTCCCTCCCCAACTGCAACTGCTCCACTTCCGCCGTCTGCTGCTGCATCCGATTCTCTAACTCCGCCTCCTGCAACCTCTGCCGCGCATCAATATCCGCCTTCGCTAGCCCCGCCTGCGCCGCAATCCTCGCCGCTTCCAACTGCCTGTTCGCCTGCGCCTGCAAGTTCCCCGTAATCCCTTCAATGCCCCTCTGCGCCTGCGGCGTAATTGGATCCAGCACATTAACCGGCGGCGCGCCCGCCTGCGGCCTCACCGGCGATATAAACGACGCAATCTGACTCATGCCATCACCTCACTCATGCCGCACCTTGGAAGGGATTAAGGTTAAGCCCCGGTATACTCCCACCTCCGGGCGCGGTCGCCAACTCCGCGAGCGCCACAAGGCCCGAGAACGTCGAGATAATACTCTCCGGGTTCGCTCTCACAAGTTCCGCGAGCGCCGTCCTGCCCTGCAATTCAAGCTGCGTAGCCGCAGCCGCAATACTCGTCCTCAACTGCGCCGACGCAAGAAACAGCGCCCTCTGCCCCTCTAACGACCCTAGCCTCTGCTGGCTCGCCGCCAACCTCGCCTGCAACAACTGCTCATTGAACCTCGACCTCAACTCCACCACCGCGCGCCCCTGCCGAAGCCCCGCCTCCCTCTCAATCGAACTAAAAAGCGCCTCGCCCTCGCCCGGTCTCAACGGCTCACCCGTCTGCGGATTGAACCCTGCCGATATCGCCCTGCGCGCATCTCCCACGTCACGGTTGATATCACTACTTATCTGCGCGATCTGCTGGTTCGATAGATCCCTGAACCCTTCAATCGCTTCCGTCACCCCCGCCTCGAACACCTCCCGCTGCTCACCCGCCAACTCCAGAAGCCGCTCCGACTCCGCGCCCCCCGCCCCCCTCAACTCGGTGAGCCCTCTCATCAGCGCCTCGCGCGTGGCTTCGATCTCCGCCTCGTTCCTCCCGAACTGCCTCCCCGCCGCCCCCCCCTCCCGCCCCATCCCGCCCCCCCCCGCCCCCGGCC
>Ga0114923_10000128_pt1 | contig 58784 bp, 46 predicted proteins | sample SumtaG_FD_89578 | JGI IMG/M metagenome (GOLD analysis project Ga0114923, IMG submission 89578) | Deep subsurface microbial communities from Indian Ocean to uncover new lineages of life (NeLLi) - Sumatra_00157 metaG | ecosystem: Environmental > Aquatic > Marine > Oceanic > Sediment | place: near... | reverse complement strand
TTCTTTTCGGGAATCGGATGTGTGATTCCAAGCTTGAGAACTTCTGCGTCAAGTTTCAATTCTGCAAGTGCTTCCACAACATAGGTGTAAGCAACACCACACGTGATTATTCCGAGCTCGCCTTCGCCTTGAGTAAAGTTCAGAGGGCTTTTTTCCGAGATTTCTCGAGCGACCTCGATTTGTTCTAGTAACCAAGGATGTCTCTTTCTGGCTACAGAAGGAATTGGTACAAAACGGAATGGCTCTTTGACAAATTCTACTCTGTCAGGTCGTTCTTTTATTGGGCCAAATTCAACTGGTGCACGAGTATGATTTACCCTGGTGGTCGTTCTGAATAGAATGGGAAGTTCAAGTTTCTCAGATAGGTCATACGCATCAAGCAACATGGATTTTGCTTCTATAGGATCAGCGGGTTCCATTAGTGGCATATTTCCCATAAGAGCATAGTAGCGACTATCATTCTCATTCTGAGAACTCCACATACTTGGGTCATCCGCAACAACAATTACCATTCCTCCACGTACTCCCACATATGCCAATGAAAAGAATGGGTCTGCTGCCACATTAAGACCAGGACCCTTACATACCATCATGGATCGCACGCCAGCTACTGCTGCTGCTCCTGCAACCTCCAAGGCTACTTTTTCATTCGTACTGAACTCAAAGTAGAAATTTGGTATGTGTGGTGCCATGAAAGTCAAATTGTTCCCTATTTCACTACTCGGGGTACCTGGATATAGAGCAACTAAACGAACACCTGCTTCTAACACACCTCTAGCTATCGCTTCGTTTGCTAGAAGTAGAGCTTTTTTCCCTACATTATCTTCCAAAAGGTCCCTAGGTTTCGTCAATCAAGATCCTCCAAATATTCAATTGCCTCGGACAGGCAGGCTGAAAACTATCCGTGTAATAGAGTTATTGTTGAGGTAAATTTCGTTCGTACTACTTGTAATACACTTTTATTCCTTAGAACACGTGTTCTAGTTAATATTGTCAGAGCAATACACCCCTTGGCTTCCACTAGAACTAAGAAAAATGGAGAGGAAAAAAGTTTATTATAATATATAATAAAAATGGAGATAAATTAAAAAGCATTTTCAATTATTTATACTTTTTCATAAATCTCCCTTGCAGATCAATATTAATTCTCTAGTGGAAATGTAGGGGTTTCAAGGGTGTTAGAACACGTGTTCCAAGTTCAAATCTCATTCAAAACTATTGAATTTCATCAATTACTGTGTAGATTTTTAAATTCAAAATGTCCGTATAATGGGAAAATAGCATATCAAACGTGGATTTATGATCCTCTGGCACTAAAATGGCTGAATCTGCAATAGCACGAGCTCCTATACACTCATCAAGCAAGCCTGGTTTTCTCTTTTGTTTGACACCAGATCTTGTTTTCCAGGTATAATTATACCCATACAATTCCTTGGTGAATGAAACTCTTCTTGCATTGGTCTTCCGCACATGGATGCAATCATAGATGTACAGGTAATCGGTCACAATAATCGCCAAAATTAAGAACACATGTTCTGAATTTGATACATTGTAATACCTGAACCAACCTCGATGGAAAGGTTAAAGCGTAAATGTTTCTGTCAACGGGCTACAGCGGATACACAATTTACCTGGAGGAATCTTCGTGAATAAGATTGGCCTACGAAAAGAAGAGAAAGCTTTCGAAGCTCGAGTTGCGATTGTTCCAAGTCATGCAAAGCAACTGAAAGCTAAGCATGGAATCGAGATTCTTGTCGAGCCCAGTAATCAACGAGCGTTTAATCCTGATGAATTTCTAGAAGCTGATGCAGCAATGTCACAATTAGAAGGTGACAATGCATCCGTGATATTAGGGATAAAGGAAATGCCTATAGATTTCTTTGAGCCTGAAAAAGTGTACATATTTTTCAGTCACACGATTAAAGGTCAGAAATCGAATATGCCTATGCTCCAAAAATTCCTAGACATTGGAGCCACTTTAATCGATTACGAAAGAATCGTAGATGAAAAAGGCCGTAGATTGATTTACTTCGGTAACTGGGCTGGAATGGCAGGAATATCCGATACATTTCGAGTTCTTGGCGAGATCCTGACATTTAAGGGGATTAAACCGAATCCCTTTGCAGGAATGAAGACAACTCTTGAATGCAAAGGACTTCCTGAACTAAAAGAAGAATTTCGTAAATTAGCTAATCGCATTAAAGAAGATGGGTTACCAGAATCCATGAGACCATTCATTGTTGGTTTTGCCGGGTATGGAAATGTTTCTCAAGGGGCACAGGAGATGTTTGATATCCTCCCACATGAAACAATTTCTCCAGAGAATCTGGGAAATGCATCCCCGAAGTCAAACATTCTTTACAAATGCATTTTCAAGGAAGAGGATATGGTAGAACCAATTGACTCTTCTGCCGATTTTGATTTACAAGATTACTACGATAATGGAGCTGCCAAGTATCAAGGAATCTTTCACAATTATGTGCAACATCTTACAATGATAATGAATTGCATATATTGGACAAAGAAGTCTCCACGTCTAATCACAAAGGAATTCATTCGCAATCACTGGGAAGATGATACACGTAAATTGCATATCATAGGTGATATTTCATGTGATGTAGGTGGTGCAATTGAGTTCACAGTCAAATGTACACACGCTGACAAACCTGCATTCACATATTTACTAGATGAAGATCGAGCTGATATGGATATTACTGATAAAGGACCAGTCGTAATGGCAGTGGATAACCTTCCGTGTGAACTACCACGTGAAGCATCTACCTCCTTCAGTGAAACTCTGATTCCTTTCATTCCCAATTTGGCCAAAGCTGATTTCACTGTACCATTTGAAGATCTCCAACTACCTAGAGAACTTCTTGACGCTGTAATTGTATATCGCGGAAAACTAACGAAGAACTTTGAGTATCTTAACCAATACTTGAAAGGGTGATTCAAATATGAAGAAAATACTCTGTCTTGGTGCTGGTCTTGTGGCTCGTCCATATGTACAGTACTTGTGTAAACTTGGCTTCCACGTTACTGTGGCAAGCAGAACAAAGAAGAAAGCCGAACATCTAATCGAAGGATGCAAGAACGCCGAAGCGGTAGCATTCAATATAGGTGAGGATGATACACTTCTGGAAGAATTAACATCAAATGCAGATTTAGTCTGTTCCTTACTCCCGTATACATTTCATGTTAAGGCTGCTAAGGTTGCTATCAAACATAAAACCCACTTTGCCACAACATCTTACATATCAGATGAAATGATGGCTCTAGATGAAGATGCAAAGAAAGCAGGCATTATGATACTGAATGAGTGTGGTGTGGATCCTGGTATTGACCATATGAGTGCAATGAAGATTATTGACCATATTCACAATGAAGGTGGAAAATTGACAAGTTTCACATCATTTACTGGGGGTCTCCCAGCTCCTGATGCAAATGATAACCCCTTTGGATACAAGTTATCATGGAGTCCCCGCGGAGTTCTTCTTGCTGGTAGAAACAATGCTTCTTTCTTACGTGATGGAAAAGATGTTGTTATACCAGGACCAGAGTTGTTTGATAACTGTGAAATAATGGAAGTACCCGGAATGGGTCAATTTGAAGGCTATCCAAATCGTGATAGCATGTCTTACATCGATATTTACGATATCAAGGAAACCAGTACCATGTTACGGGGTACTTTTAGAAACATCGGCTGGTGTGGTACTCTGAAGAAGATTGCTGATCTCGGTTTACTTGACATAGATGAACATCCTATCAGTGGAATAACTTACTCTAAAATGATGCGTCAGTTGATATCCTCTGAAGATTCAGATATTGCAAAATCTGTTGCAAGCTCAATAAATCTTGAAGCTGATGATGATATCATTTCTAGATTTGAATGGCTAGGATTATTCAGCGATGGCATAATTCCTGAAGGCATAAACACATACCTTGATGCCCTCTGTCATCTTTTCGAAGAGAAGCTAAAATACGCCTCTGGTGAACGCGATATGATCGTGATGCATCATGAATTCATAGCTGAGTACTCTGATCGAAAAGAAAAGATAACATCAACAATGGTGGATTATGGTATACCCAACGGTGACAGCTCAATGTCAAGGACTGTTGCACTACCAGTTGCTATTGCTAGTCGACTAATCCTCGAAGGGACAATAACAAAGACTGGAGTACACCGTCCTATAACAGCGGATGTGTATGAGCCTATCCTTGCTGAGCTTGAAAGTCTAGACATAAGCCTTGAGGAAATAACCACTCGTTTATAGATTAAAACTGCAGATACAACAACCTCGCTAGCTATATCATTTTCCAATCCGGATTTGAATAGCTGCGAGGATTTCTTCTGCTCTATCAATTTCCTGCTGTACATCTTCCAGTTCAGTTTTCAAACGATAAGTATACCCCGATCTACTTCCAAATCTTTCCAGATGTCCTTTTCCCTTATTCCACATTCTAGCTAAGTAAGTAGAGGCTGTACTTTTTGGCAATTCTTCCTCGAATGTGGTTTCATATATCTCCATGATATCTAATGAAGAAAATTTACCATGTTTGAAGGAACCATAGATGGTCATCTGCATCTTGTCGTAATTACTCATTGACTCGTAATCAATTTCTTCATAATCGATTTCCTTTGTATCTACTTCCATAACAAAGACATAACCCGTACTTGTTTCTAAAAATACCTTGAATTTCTCAAACATTTCATCGATTCCACCTTTGACTTGAAAGCTTGATTCTTCTCCACTAGATTCGTCAGAAAGGACGAGCTTGAAGTCAAAAGGTGATTGAGTGAGAGCCAATATTTTCTGAAAACGTCCTAGCGCTTCATCGGGACGAACATATTTGCACTGAAAAATCTCTCTCATTCCTGGAGCGGAACTGTATGTGAATTCGTAAATGTAATTAGTTCGATTTTTTTCAGCCATTTATATCACCTTCACATCAACTATGTTGTTGAATCTAGTCACAACTTAGTCAATGTCGTTCACAATCTAATATGTTAGAATTCCAAATAAGTGTGAGTATGTGAATCATGTATACCCAGATAAGGGGAAGATAATGTGTGTGTATACATTCAAAGCTCCTTCGTACTGTATTTGCTGTGCTGGCAGCTTCTAAGGAAGGGATATGTGGAAACAAGCACTCATAATGCTTATTTCTTAATATTAAGAGTTTTCTCCATTACATTAGATATTCACTAGACTATATTGCTTGTGAACACCATAATGGCATTATCATAAGCCTTCTTACTCAGTTCCAGTGGAAACGAAGGGGTGTGTCTATTCACAGGTATAACCGGAGTTATGGGGTCCTTTTACCGAGAATGAAGACTGTAGAACAACGTTTCGTTATATCTATTCACAATTTAGGCGCCATTCACAACAATATCATGTGAATATTGTAAATTAAGTGAACATTCCCACATTTTTCGTCAAATATTACTATTATTCCTTGATGGGAATTAGAATATCATTAGGATCTTCACCCATCACTAGTTGCAGGAAATAACCCTTCTTTTCTCTTGTACTTACTGACTCTAAACGCCCTCGCGCCTCAACTATCATTCCTTTTCTAACGTGTTCAGTGAATCGGCCGCGATAACTCAGAAGCTTTGTAAGATTCGGGAGCTCTTCGCATTTTACTCCATATTCACAAGGTGTGAATATTGAACTAGAATTATCTGAAATTTTGCAGTGGACTGAACGCAATCCAAGATTCTCAAATTCAAAATCACTATACTTGTAATCAGTTTCATGCGATTTTTTCACAATACGAATAAAGAACTCATAGTTCTTGTACAGACCCTGCAACATTTTTCCTGCTTCAATTTCTCTCAGTTTGGTTTTTGAGGAAATACTCCCCCATCGAAATGCAACGTGGTCATCAAGCGTCTTCCCAGAATATCTACTAATTTCAGGAATTTTCTCAAAATTCTCACTAAAAGCCTTGTAAAACTCCAATCCTTCTTTTTCTCCATATACAACAAGGTCAATATCGGATTCCAAAGTAGCTAATCCTGAAAGCTGAGAACCGGTTACTCCGAGTGAATCCCAACTTAACTGGGAATTCTTAACAAGCAGAGATGCTAGATGAACTGATGCTTTTTGCAGGGGTGTCAAATGCATACCCCTATCTCGAAATTGTCGAAGCCGATCAACAGGATCAAGGATGAACATTATATCCGATTTACGTACTGATTGCAGAATGCGACCATGAATACTATCCATCCATAGATATTCTTGATGATTCTCCTTTAGGTACAACTCCCTTTCGGATAAAGAATATATTTTTCGATACCTTATTTCATTTGCAGCAATTCTATCTCCAGTTTCACAGGGGACGTATCTCAAATATGCAATCACACGTTCTTTAGGGTGAACATTTCCCTTTACCTCGAATATTAGATCTTCTTTTGTAACGAGGAAAAACCCCTCGACTAGCTGTTCAATCAAGACACTTCATCCTGCTAGGTAACACCATTATAATTAAAGAACCCCCTTATCATAGAAATAGCATGGCACTATTAGATATCAAATCCGATTTCAAGATTTATGATGATAATCCTGATCTTGCTTACTTCGATTCAGCAAGTACTACACTTGTTCCCACTGTTACCACAGACACAATCAATAAATTTCTTGGTTACACAGTAGCGTCTGCAAGACGTGGTGCTCACAAGTATACAGTTCGAGCCAGTGCCTTAGTCGAGAAAGTTAGAGGCAATCTTGCAACCTTTTTGAATACTGATTCAAATCAAATTTCTTTTCAAAAGTCAATACCATCCGCAGTAGGATCATTTGCTCTAGGATATGATTGGACGGGCAACAACAAGAATCAGATTATCATCGGTCAAAGTGAAGAACATTCAGTTATGGTGGCTCTTCAAAGGGCAGCACAAATACTGAACCTTCAGTTAGATTTGATACCTGTAAGCGTTGAAGGAATACTCGATTTGGAAGCATTTGCTGGTTTAATATCAAATAACACTGGACTTGTAGCTGTTGGTGAAACAGCAATTGGACTTGGAGTAAGAAACCCCATAGAGAAAATATCTCAGATTGCACATGAAAATGGAGCCATATTGATTACTGATGCAACAAGATCAATTGCTTTTGATACGATAAATCCCGAAAAATCAGGGGTTGACGTGTTAGTATTTTCTGGGAATATTGGACTAATGGGTGCTCCTGGTCTTGCAATTCAATGTATTGAAAAAGAGCTAGGAGCAAATCATCATCCTGCGATACTTGGAGGTTCAGCTGTAACCAACGTAGATCCAACTACTTTTGACATTGCTTTCCAACCAGATAAATTTGAATCTGGAATGTTAAATATACCAGCTATCGTTGGACTTGGCACTTCACTATCTTACCTTAGCGACTTGAAATCAAAGGATATGTCAAGCCATCTTCACGGTTTGGCAAGTCACCTGCTATCACAATTAAATGACATTCCATCATTGGTTTGCTACGGTAACCCATCCAAAAATAATACAATCTTCGGATTCAACTTAGGAAATGGTAATGACATTAGCTGCCACGATGTAGCACTTTTTCTTGATGAAGCTGATATCTCTGTAAGGAGCGGACTTCTATGCGCGCATCCATTAATAAAACCAATTTCATCTGAGGGGTTTATCCAAGTTTCACTTCATGCATACAATACTCTATCAGATGTGGATCGTTTGATTGAATCATTATCTCTTATCGCAGAACAGCTAGTCTAAGTCATGACATGAATTACACAAGAATAAACGTAGGGGGATACATTACAAAGTATTGAACTACTATTCCTAGCATAACCCCACTGAATACCAATCCCTTTCCTCGTTTTGAGTTGACCTCAGTAAACCAGAGGATTGCTCCGACTAATACTACAATAACTGCAGACATTCTTGCAATAAACATTAGAAACTCCCAGATTTCGATAAAGTATCCGACTATCATAATTGCAAAATCAGATAGTGGGCTCAAGATTTCAAATAGCAACATTGGTTTCACATAACTAGTATGCTACGAAATAGAATTTAAGCCCGTTAAAGAACAGTGACAGATTTTGCCAAGTTGCGAGGTTTATCAGGATCATATCCCTTTTTCGTTGCCATATAATAACTGAAAAGTTGCAAAGGAACAATATAAGGCATAATGGAAAACTCAGGTTCAACTCCTGCGGGGATAGTATAGCTGTGGTCGGATAATTGTAACAAATCGTTATCCCCTTTTTCAATTACCGAAATAATCTCAGCACCCCTTGCTTTCATCTCCATTACATTACCAATAATTCGACTTCGAGTTTCATCGTTCGGGGCTATGATAACAACAGGATATCCATCCTGAATGAGTGCAATTGGTCCATGTTTTGACTCACCAGCTGAATATGCTTCCGCATGGTTATAGGCAATCTCTTTCAATTTCAATGCACCTTCATCAGCGGTAGCCATTGATATTCCACGTCCCAAGAATAGCATACTAGGTTTATCATAATACACATTTGCGATTCTTCTAGCATGCTCTTCTTCGGCAGCAATAACATCTGAAACAATATCAGGAAGTCGCATCAATCCTTCTTCCTTTTTCTGAATCGTTTCTGGGTTTCTAAATCCCGTGAGCTTGCCCAGTGAAATGGCTATCTGTGCAAGGGACGTAAGTTGAACCATAAACGTCTTTGTAGCAGCCACCCCTATCTCTGGTCCTGCTTGTGTAATGATGGTATGATCAGCGATTCGAGTTATGGAACTACCAACAACATTTGTTATTGCTACTACTTTCACACCAAATTTCTTGGCATATTTAACTGCAAACATTGTATCAGTTGTTTCTCCAGATTGAGTGATGGCAACAATCAGATCACGATTGGTCAATGTACCATACACACTATCAGAGAAATCACTGGCTAGTTCAAACGATGGTAAAACCCCTCCAATGGATGCGAACATATGCTTTCCTGCAGTTGCTGCATGTCCCGATGTTCCCATAGCAAGCATAAACACTCGATCTGCCTCGCTAACCATTTTTGCAGCTTTTTCTATTACCTCGGAATTCAATCTCAGAGTATTTCTAATGGCATCAGGTTGCTCGTGAATTTCTTTAAGCATGAAATGAGGATAGCCCCCCTTTTGGGCCTGATCCGCAGTCCAGCTAATTTTGATTGTTTCACGGTTTACTCGTGTTCCATCAGATAGCTTTTCAATCTCAATACCATCCAATGATAATGTTGCAATTTCTCCATCTAAAAGAAGCATCATATCATTTGTCATTGGTAAAAATGCGGGAATGTCTGATGACACGTAAGAAGTATCACCTTTTCTTCCAATAACAAGCGGATTACCATCTCTAGTTATAACAATTTTATCTGGTTCTTGAGTGCACATCGCAACAACTGCATAGGTCCCTTCGATATGCTTCGTAACCTCCTTTACAGATGATTTTAGATCCAATCCCTGCTTCATGTAGTCTTCAATCATATGTGGAATTACTTCAGTATCAGTATCTGATCCGAAGTTGTGTCCTGCAGCTTTCAGCTTTGCTCTAAGATCAAGAAAATTATCTATTACTCCATTATGCACAACTGCAATCTCATCATTACAATCATAGTGTGGATGTGAATTGTACATCGATGGAATCCCATGTGTAGCCCATCGAGTATGACCTATCCCAATACTACCTGGTAAATCATCCAAGTTCCATTTCTGGTGAACTTCATCGATTTTACCTTTGTCTTTCTTCATATGCAATTGCCCTTGGGTAATAGTTGTAATACCAACTGAGTCATAACCTCGATACTCTAAACGCTTCAATGCTTGGTGAATGAATGGTGATACCTCACCTCTTCTCTGTACCACACCTATTATACCACACATAATACAATTACCTCACACAGTGGTTTATGGAGTATCCTCTGTTCAGTAGAATCTTTACTAGATAGAGTTTGTGTATGCACAACGCATAAGAAAATGAATTAACCCGTGAGTTCAATTTCGATATAGACAGAGTCTGGAATACGTACACGCATTATTTGTCTAATAGCTCTCTCATCAGCATCGATATCGATTAGTCGTTTATGAACTCGCATCTCCCACTTATCCCAAGACTCGGAACCCTGCCCGCATGGGGTTTTTCGTGTTGGAACTACCATTCTTCTAGTAGGCAATGGTATTGGTCCTGACATTCGAACACCCGTCTTTCGAGTAATCCGTTTAATCTGATTACATACACCATCAAGGTGCTCTGTACTTGTACTTGATAACCGAATTCTCGCCTTTTGAGTCATTATTAAATCTACTCCGAGGTGTCCAAAACTTCGAGCAGATGATATGGATAAAAAGCTTGTCTTATGAGATTTTTATTCTGTTAACAAGAAGAGGAATCTCCATAAGCATAATCCCTATGCTAGTTTGATAGTGTTACCCTTGAAACCACTAATAATCCTCAAGCTAGGTGGATCTGTAATTACTTACAAGAACATTTCTCCTCCTAAAAGCAATATTGAGGCATTGTCACGAATCGCGGGTGAGATGAGGATATCTTCAAACCCGAAAATTGTGGTACTAGGTGGAGGCTCACATGGACATCAGGCAGCTCATAAATATGGATATGGTTCTCTCGAAACATCGAATACTATGCGCTTAGCCGGTATTCCAGAAATTCGGCATAATATGTCTATGCTAGCACTTGAGGTAGAATCATCTCTAACAAATGCTGGAATTCCATCAGTTGTATTATCACCTTTTTCATTTGTAAAGATGAACAATGGAATAATCTCTGAATTTCCGCTTGAAATAATACAGAAATCTATTGACGCGGGAATCACAGTAATCCTTCATGGTGATGTTTGTTTTGATAGCGTTCTAGGATCATCGATTCTCAGTGGAGACACATTAGTTGTGTTCCTTGCTCAAGAGCTAACTACTTCTTCAATTCTTATTGGTACAAATGTGGACGGTATCTTTGAAGAAAATCCAGATGACAACCCAGAAGCCAAAATCATTTCAGTTATCGATGCAACTAATAGAGAAAGCGTGCTTGCAGGAGCTGGTCCCTCTAAATCAACTGATGTTACTGGTGGCATGACCCGAAAGGTTAACGATTTGTTTTCCCTCGAAAATACTGGTATAGAAGTTGTTGTTTTTAATTTGAACATTCCAGGACGATTAAAGAAACTACTTAATGGAAAACCGATAACATGCACAAGAATTCAAATCTAAATTATAACAGTCGCCAATCCATCATCCATAGTCCTCATAATAAGATTAGAAGGTGTAACCATTGAGTCATCCAAATACTCCACTGCAGTTAATATACATATAACTTGCGAAGATTTGCACGTGCGACAGGCAATATCACTATGTACTCGAATAAGCGTGTTCAATTGTTGCTGGGTTGGAAATATCACATACGATTTTTCACCAACACAAAGATCGTAATACCCATGGTTTTTGAAAACAGTCATTGAATTTCGCCCACTAAGTTTCTTTTCAATCACCTTAATGGTATCATCTCTCAACTCCTTCAAAATGGTGGCATTAATAATCCACAATCCTTCCTCTAAGTCGATAAACTCTTTTTCCTTTCCTATCCGGAGGGCGACAAGAGCTTCATCAGCTAAGAGTTCTGTTAAAGCACGTCGTCCTTCATCAATATTCATCGGAGCTGTTCTTCCCTTCAATGACTGCAATGCAGTTGTTTCAATGAACTCCAATAATGTTTCCCACTCAACTCTTCCGTTAGACAAATCTACAAAATCTTGAATTAACCCAAACCATAACCGCATTTGAACTACACGACTGGTCGCGGTTCCAACTTCATGTACTGCTTCAATCAAATCCACCTTATGCGAATCCGACGTTTTGTCATCTACACCTAGTTCTTCTGTTGTGTAAGTCATACTTTCAATCATTTTGTCAAGAGACCCTGGAAATGCAGAAACAACATTTACAGCTGTAAATTCATCTGAATTATCAGTGATTTCTCGGAGTTTCGCAGCTGCTACACTACCTCTGACAATTACAACAAGTTCAACCATCTCATTACCCAGTTTACTCATCAGAAATCTAATTTTTTCCAAGGTTGGATTCATAGATGATGATTTTAGATGCTCAGGAATCACCAATATTGCACGATCGTCTAATATAATATCAGGACCGTTAATGCCATCATTATTTATTCTTGCAGAGCTTTCTGCACCACATTTCTTAATGATATAATCGACAATCACATTTCTCACAGATTCAAGACCCTTTCCAGGTAAGGTATATACAAAACCTCCGGAAACAAGCGAGATTGCTTCACGTTGTATTGTGGAAAGTGAAACAAAATCACGAATCATTTCTGAAATATCTTGAGTAGACATCCTAGAGTCCAAAGTCATCAAGAACTTCTGAATATCATCACTTATGGTTACATCTCGCGGCGCTAGAAATGCCACAACATGACTAGCAATTTCACCAAGTCTATCAAATATTACCGTCTTATCTTCTGGTGTCTGAGATTCGCTAATCTCAGGTGTGATTTTTGAAGTAGTAGTAGAAATTCCCTCTAACTCCACAGTTAGATGTGCTGATTTTTCATCTACTGAAATATCATCTACTTTATCTTCTAAAACATTAGAGTACTGAGAAATATCAAAAAGCATTGTTTCAATCTCAAATGTTTCAACTGAAGGTAATATCATCAGAGCTCTTCCTCTCTTGAGTGTTCTCAAGTACTGCTCCTGTTCAGGACTAATAGACATGAACCGGCCACCAATACTACTATCATAAGGAAGTCTGAATGTAACTTTTGTAGAAGTATTTGCTAGTATATTTGACGAAATATTAGGTCTAGTAGAAACTACAATCACACCTTGCCCTGTTGCACGTTGGAGCATAACCATAGATTCACCAGTAGTAACATCAGCTGCTGAATGCCTAGTATAACTCTCGGGTACGAGATTATTCGCTTCTTCAAGTACTACTAAATGATGAAGTCCTGACTTTATTCCCCTTCTCATCCCAGAATCAAAGATTCGTTTCGCTACAAGATTGTACAACAATCGAGCTGCATCCATTCCCCCAACCCGTGACACATGTCGGAGATCAAAAACAACTCTTTTTTGTAATAAATCTGAAATCTTCAGGGCATGAGGACCACCTCTCAAAATTGAACCTAGAGGCTCACGCGTGAGAATCTCGAGACGATTGAGGAGTGCATCTCTGGTCATTGTCCCTGAACGAGTACTACCTGCTTTTTGCTTGATGATTCTAGTGAGCGACTTCACAGAGTATGTTCCATCAATACCATCGGCCATTTCCAAAACTGATTCTCTCAATAGTTTTTCCATTGCAGGTGAAAGATCCGATGAATTATTCTCTCTTAACAATTCTTTTAGAATCGAAAAAGTTGCATGTGCTTGGTTGATCAAAGAACTTGATTCAGTATCTATCAAATCAATCACAAATGTCGTATCAAGACCAGGACGAAGCACAATCACATTATCAAGAGCAACAAGATCTGAATACTCTGAACCTTTTACATCAAAAATCCACCATGGCACGTCAGTTTTTGTTGACAATTCGGCAATCAATTTTCTCACAAGTGTAGTTTTACCTGTTCCAGTGGCTCCCAACACAGCAACATGTTCCCGCAGCCATTCTGTTTTTAACCCGACCTCATTTAGGCGTCGGCCACCAAAAATAGCCCATCCTATAGGAAATTCATTTGCAATGAATTCAATTGCAGGTACAGGAAATACAGGTACGTCCAAAGCAGAAATTACTGGGAGTGGTTGGACAGGTGTATTGACAAACGCGGCAAGTTGACTCATATGAATTCGCTGCGATTTCAAATGGCGTCTAGTAAGAATCCTTCTGAACTTTCTTTGGTCTATACTCAACTCATCTATAGTAATTGAGCTGTTTTCACCCCATAGCGAAAGGATTAATCCTTTCAATCCTTCCTTTACCATTTGAATATTCAATGTATCATCTTTTGAGATCTGAATGTATGTTGACGAATCAAACCAACCGGAGTTAGATTGGATTAGCTCATAACGATCGACTAATTTCTTCTTTATTGCTTGATCTGCTAAGGAGTCTTCTTTATTCCTCTCTTTACTTCGAATGCTGCGCCATTCTCCTTCCAATTTCCTTCTTTCTCGTCCAGGTTTTGCCCCAGAGAAAACACAGGTAAAACTAACAGAATATCCTTGTTTCAGAATAGTTGAAATGAATTTTCCAATTTGAGATGAATCACATGTGGGTGATACACTTGGAACTCCTTTCAGAAAAAGAACTACATTTGTATCTAATGTGTTAACATCTACTTTTTCTTCGTTGTTAAAAATCGAAACTGCTCTCTCAAGTTTTTCATCTCTTAGTTGATGCAATTCAATATTATTTAATGTAGAAAGAAGAATCGCCTCTATTCTGGTAGCTTCCTTTCTCAGAATATCTTTTGCATCATCAAGCATTTTACTTGAAGCTGTTACAAAAAATCGGAGGAATGGTTGGCCTGATACAACTCCTACTTCATATGCAAAATTTACATTACGTTTTGCACCTGCTTGTAATGCCAACAGGATAGAGGTGTTGTAAAGAGGTTCGTTTTCGTTATCCGTGTTAACAGATCCAGAAACTCTGACAAGTTCTAGGCAACTCATGGCCACTACTTGTCGACTCGAATCGAGTACCAAGAACTCACCCTCAATTGAAACTGTAGGTTCCACAACCAAAAGACTCTGACTTGTAAGTATTAACCCTGATGCGAGTGGAATGATGCAAATAATAACCTCAATAATAAACCGATTTGGGACAAATATGCGATAGTCAGTACTGATGTAAGGTACCAAATAGACTATGATAAAATATAATCCACTGAACACTACCCCTAAAATCCAAGATAATCCAACCCACTGCCACCGATTCTTGATATCATATCCACTCTTCTCTTCGAAACTATTTCTTTTTCTTGATAGAGAGGGGAACATGTTCTATACCTCCTGTGAATAGATATCTAGCATTTGTTGGCAAACGTGAACATCACTATCTTACAATGTTCTACTTTCGCATAAGAACTACCCATAATTTTCTTTGGTTTACATCAATAGTGTAGCTCAAAATCATGAGAACTCTATAGGAGATTAAAAACAACCAAGCGTAATTCAGGTAAGAGTTAATGGAACGAGGAACTCACATTGAGCGCACAAAAAATGGTCTTATTTGCAGCCATAGTATGTTTGTTACTAATGACTATTACCACCTCACAAACCACTTCAGCGGAAGAAGAAATCGTTGTGTCACGAGGGGAAGAATTTGGTATTTCAATCATCCTTCTCCAAAATGGTAGTTATGGAGATCCAGTTTCGTATCAACCAGTAGAATTTTTTGATCAAACTTGGGATACGTATCTTGGGGTTGCATTTACTGATGCAAACGGACAAGCTACTCTCAATTCATTGTTTTCACATAATCATCCACTGGGTCCAACTCTGATTAATGCAACATATCTTGGAAACACATCACTGGCACTTTCACCATCTTACCAATGGATTCAGGTAATAGTAGTGTCTTCCAGCACTATCGAAACTTTCATTCCTAATACATTTCTCTCTCCCGGTGATAATCTTCATTTTTCTGCATTAATTAAAGATGATTCAGAAACACCAATCGATACCGCAATCTTGTCAATATATAGCAACGACATTCTTCTTGCAACTGTAATGACAAATGCTACGGGTTATGCTGATTTTGTCATAAATTGTGATATATCATGGTATCATTTAGGAGTAAATAATATCCTAGTCACTTATGGTGGAAATCTAACAACCTTCTATCGAGCTAGTGAAACAGTATTTGCTATTAGTATTCTTCAAATTCCCACAAGTATCCAACTTGAGAATATACCACAAAATACACTCTCCTTGAATGAAAATATGAATCTGAGCTACATCGGATTGGTTGGCAGCGAGTATATGTCTTATACAGCACTTGATTTGTTTCTAAATGATTATTTTCTAACTACAATAACAACAAATGAAACCGGACGTGTATTTACCGCACTTCAAATCGATGAGCGTTTCAATTTGGGCCCAAATACATTAAGGGCAGAATACCCAGGGACCGACAGATTCGAACAATCCTTTTACGAAATTTCTTTCATTGTAACAAGTTTAACAATTCTAGATATTAGTAGTCCAGCAATTATTGAAATCGATGACTATGCAAATATAACGATAGGCCTGTATGATGAACTCAATCGTGAAATACCTGGTACATCTATTACACTAAGTGATCCAATTACTGGATATAATGAAACTATTAGTTCACTTCCCAATCAATCAACATTCAATTTTCAAATTTTCATTACTGGTAACAAGGGAGAAAGAACGTTTCTCATTAATATTACCGACAATATTTATCTCCTGAATACCAGTTATTCCTTTATTTTACATATATGGGATCGTCCAAATCTTGTACTAACCAAAAGTAACATCATGGGCTATGCTTCACCACTGCAGCATGTGATATTTGAGTTGCATCTCACAGACCATTCAGCTAATCTATCTAATCAATACATTGAAGTTTGGACCTCTGATAATATCCTAATTATTAACTCGACCACGAATCAGGCAGGGGTAGTATCGATAGATTTTACAACGAATGAAATTGAAGACTATTACACCTATCATATGATTTACAATGGTAATTTTTCAAATTACATACTAGCAACCCAAATCGAGCTAGGTTTTTCAGTTTTACATACTTTACCAATACGTATTGCATTGCTTGAGTATTTGGTAGATGATTCTTTAATGGAGATATCTGTTCATCTCAACATTATTGCATTAAATGGAACACTTCTCGACGGGGTTGTATTAGAATATTATTGGCTTAACTTACAAGGAAACGATCGGAGTGATTCTGTAGGAAATATACATCTAAAACTACCCATTCCGAATTATGCTGGAATCTATATTTTATCTTTTGAAGTACAACAAATTTCTGGAATTATTCCTGATAGTGGTGATATATTCATCACTGTTGATATGATTGATGTAAATATCGGCCAAGGACTAGGAATCCATTTGTTATTGGCAAGTCTTATCGCATCGTTTTCCATACCGATTATTCCCTTTTTACGACAGCGATATATTTCAGGGTAGAAGAAATTTGGTGCTCCGGCCGGGATTCGAACCCGGGTCGAGGAATCGAGAATCCCTCATGCTGGGCCAGACTACAAACGGTTGCATCACGAAACATAATCGTAAGGCATCTACCGGAGCCAGGTTGTGTCAGCCCGAAGCGAATCAGCACGCTCACAATACAAAATAAGGCTTTCCCCATGCGCCTTGAAAAAAAAACATAGGCCTCAATCTTAGAAGATATTCACGGGAAGAAACTCGATAATCCATTCCAACTATCTTCGAGAAGTTGAAGTAATCCACCTACTGCATCTTGTGCCCAACCAGTTGCCTGAAGGATGACAGCAATCACAATAGAGATTGTGACAACTGCTAATCCTAAAAGAAGACTCTCTTCAACTAAGGGCCCACCATTTTCATCACTTCTTAGATTCTCATCACCAATCATCTAATTTGCACCATTATTTTATTCTGAATTCGCTATTTAAGCCCCCCAACATCGGCTAAATCGATTGCAAGAAATTCAATTGGGAGTAACTATGAGCTGGGCACTTCAAACTTCATTGGATGCCCGAAAGACCACAGAAATTCCCCGATAGCTGAAAGCCCTTTCAAATTGCCTGTTTTTATCCTTTGTCTAAGGATTTCTACTATTGCATCATATGCTGGTATCGGATTATCTATTCCTACATTAAGAGCTCGCAATTGATATGCTCCATCTTGAGCGCAATTAAAAAGAGGAATATCACCTATTCTATCATATAATTTATTCAACCCAGTAAAATCTTTAATTCCATCAATTGTATTTCGGCGAACTTCAACAATCTCTCTAATCTTACGAGTTGACTCTCCTGCTTTTGGTCTATCAAGAGTCACTATTACATCCATCAACGCCAAGTTTGAAACTGGAATATTATGAGAAAGAGTCCAACGAGTAACAAGATCAGATGCAGGCCCACTATGACATGTTTGAATTGAATGAAGGCCGGCTGAAAGTGCCTGAAATAATGCATTGCTATGGCTATCTGTTTGGATTTCTCCCAAAACAAGATAATCTGGTGAACGGTGTAAGGTTTTTACTATCTCGGTAGATTTGTCAAGACTACTTGTTATTTCATCTATAGGATTCACCCTCAATCGTACCTGATGATGATGATTATGAATTCTACTCTCGATCACATCTTCAACGTAAATCTTCCGCCATTTTTGGGGTGTTATCATATCTAATGCGTTAAGCAGCGTTGTTTTTCCAACACCAGGTTCACCCGTAATTGTTATGTTCATCCTTGAATTTATGGCAAGAATCAGCATAGCTGCAGCTTCAACAGGTATTGTTCCATTGGCAATGAGATCCAATATTGAGAATGGAGAATGTTTAGCCCGTCTGATTTGCATATGAAATCCATCTGGTGTGAGCGGTGGTAGACTAGCTGAGAATCTCAAGGGAATCTCAAAAAACTCAACATCAATTTTTATCGATGGATTTCTTCTGTCTATGTGCATATTGCTTTCGGCACGAAGGAATGTAATCATCCTTGCAACTTCAGTATTATCCAAGGTTTCAGAAGAATAACATCGCCCAAATCTACGATGGTCAAAATAGATCGAAGTATCTGGTCTATCCAAAAATATCTCTTCTACTTCATCATCCAATATTATCGGAGTAATAGGCCCCAATACGGTGAATCGGTGTGATATTATATTCGATAATCTTAATCTAGTGTTACTTCTGATTTCTGGAATTGAATCCATGATATGAGATGATACTATTTCTGCGACTTGTGATACCTTATCATCCAGTTTAATCCGCGATGTAAAATTTATCACATCTGACACAATCAACTCATTATATACCCGAATATACAAATCATGTTCCAATGCAGTTTGAATACGTGGAATTGATTGTTGAATGATAAACTCTTCATCATTCCGAAACAGGATAACATATGGACCTACAACATAAATATCAATTATTTTTTCAGAATCAATTACAATATCATTATGACCGAAATATACTGGTTCCCATTCATCTGAGTACCAGGGTGGACCCATAGGTTGTACTTGGTTATCCGTTTCAAGATACATCAATCTTCTTTTTGTCTCGAGGAAAACGATCTTACAGTTCGGATTATTCTCTCTTATCTGTAACATTTTCTTACATAATGGAGCAGAAGCATATTGACATGAATCACATCGCGATTCAGGACAATCAATAATCTCTATCATCCTCTTCATCATCAAATCACGTACTTTTGCATTGTCACAACATTATCATAAATCATACAGCAACAGAAGCACGTTCAACTACTTTCTTAATCATTCCAAAATGATCCCGAATGCTATATTCTGCAACTTTCGTAGCAACAGAAGCAAGTTTCTGGGTAAGTACCGTTCGTCTTCCACAATCAGCTGCAATTAATCTATCACTAGCATAAGCTGCTGAAACCGTGAAAATGAATGGATTACGACCACCTCGTTTTGACGATGGAATAACACTTAGCACTGACAATATTTTGTTTCGTAAACAGTTTTCATATTTGCTAGAATCCCATCCGCGGGATTTTATCTTACCAAGCACTTTTTGACTATTCATTAACATTGAAATTACTCGAGGAACATAATCTTCGGGTTTGCGAATGTGAGGTGAGTAACCTGTTTGAGATTTCAATTTTAGTGCTTCCCGAACGATTGCTCTAACATTGACCCTATGCCCACACTTTTCAAAAACACTCGCAATCTCTTCAAGCGTAATTGGAGCCTCCTCTCTGAATTCACGTACTGCCATAAGTAAGCATACTGCTATTAGAAGAATATTATTTGTAATCTTGTTGACCGATTCAGACACCACTTTCTTGTAGAGATATGCCGTACGATCACGTACCTGTTCAGTCAGCATCAGTAGTTTTGATACATGATTTAAGGTCCTAAGAGCTCTATATTTTGCTTCGTTATTTCCTATGCGAATCCTTGTGCTGTATATTGTCTTTAGGCGCTTGAACTTCTTTTGCATGTATCCTGAGAGCGCATGTCCTTGAGCATCACGAAAGTATCTATCCTTATGATATCCTATGTAACTACCAAGGCCATCAACAATATGCATCCTATTACCTAGTGATCCATATACACTTGCACTAGGAGTGCTATTATTTTGTTCTTCCCCCATTTGGTATGTTGGAAGTACATATTCTCGTGAAAGTACCATTCCACATTCAACACAAACAACATATCCCCGGCTGATCGTCACTTTTCCAGAGCAACCTGAACAAACCCAAGATGATGCATTATTTGATTCAACTTTAACATCGACCAATGACCACACCCATAATTCATACCAACACTCTTTCCTAACTACATTTCAGAAGGTGAAAATCCGCTCTCTGAAACAACTCGTTCATTAGAGTGAACTACGGACATGATTGGTAGTACTTGACAATCCTACCCAGATAGAGGGTTGACCGAAAGTAATCAGATTTTGCAAAAAAACTTCAGGAACCTCTTAGTTTATCATCAAAAAGAGTTTCTCAGTTTCAAAGATCTTCTTTTGTGCAGGTTTAGGTTTGGAAATATTGACTGTAAGACGTAAACCACCGAATGTACCCACAACTTCAAAATCATCATCATTGACTTTGAAAACGGTTCCTTCTAAATACAATCTTGCAGTGGGTCCTTTTAGAATCGGTTTAGAATCAATAACTACATCAATCGTATCCTTTACTTTCATAGTTTCACAGAGAGCATCAGGTAGTTCCAACGTTGTAGTCACTCCATCAACTTTTGAAACAATCTTTAGGAGTTTGAGTCGTTTGGTTTCTGTTTCTTCAATCGAGTTTATTACAGCGTTCTTAAGCCTGAGTGGCATAATTATTCAATCTCCATTATCTACGAGTTCTCGTAGGTATGAATTTTCTATTAACGAATAAACCTACCGTTCATGTGTGGTTTTTTAGGGAGCATACACATCTCACTTTGGTGTGCCAATTGCGATTAAGAACTCCATTTATCATATTATTGCCAACTCTAATTGCTCTGAGTCTAATAACTCCGGTTGCAGCAGCACCCTATCTTGATTTTCATTACTTTGAAACTGATAAGACGGTATATGTAGTCGGCGAAAAAATTGATATGGTATCTAAATTGATTGCAGATTTCGACGAAGGTGGTTGGTGTTATATTTCATTTACTGTAGTAGCTGATAATGGACCTATTTTTTCAGAGGAAAAATTCATCTCTGCTTCATCCAATGTCCGATATTTAACGGCTTCATACACAATTCTTCCTGATGATGTATCACCAGGAATGGACATTGAAACAGCATATGTCATTTTCAATATCGAAATATTTGACAAGTACTCACAGAGCATTAGTGAATCTGTTGAAGTTAATATTACTAAGGGACCTCTAGCCATCACTACGATGAGTCAAATGGATATTGAATATGGACTCAATACAACTTTAGCATTTAGATTAGCAAGTTCAATTAACGAAACAATAGCGTTTTCCAACCAGAATGTTTCAATAACAATTTTCGATGAAGATTCTATACAAATCTTTCATAATGATACGGTTTCTAATCTGTCTGGAGAAGTGATGCTTGATTGGAACTCTATGATGGGGTTACCTGGTACGTACAATGTATGTATTAGCAGTAATGGATCAAATTCATTTCTACCAATATCAAACTCATTCCCATTAGAAGTTCTTCCTGCCTCCTCAAATCTGAACATAATCCAATCTACGGATAGAATTCTATGTCAATCATCTGATGGTAATCATTTTGAGTCTGTTCAAATCATTGTCAATCATGTTAATCAGGAAGGTATACCAATCGAAGGAAGCACAGTGCAGTGGGAAACTAATTTTTCAAATGGCACTATGTCACATATTGTAGGTGGACAATTTGAAGTTTACATTTCTTTCCAAACTTCTCCAGGCTTTTATCAAATCAATCTAACTGCGGTAAATCCTCTATACCAGAATGGCATTGCCAATGTCAGTATTGAAGTACTACCGAGAAATATTAGTATCAATACACAACTAAGCGAAGCAAAAAGTGGCGATTCGCTTAATATTACCATAGAACTCATTGATTGGCATTCAAGCACAGAAATCGAATTCCTCCCTGTTAATGTTAGTTTTTCAATTGGATCATCACATCAGAATCTCACTGGAATTAGTAACGCCTCCGGTATGCTCTCTTTATCATTCCAAATTTCTCCAATAAATTGGGGCGAGGGCACGCTTATTGTATATATAGCCCCTTCAACGTACTATGATGAAACAATACAATCACTCAATCTTGATGTATTATATATACCAAACATCGAATATAACGAACTGATACCTGCTACAATTGGATATAATACCTCACTTATTGTAAACATAACAAACCCCAATGGACAACCTGTCCAAGGACGATTTGTCGAAATTATCAACTCTTTAGATGCCACTGTAGCAACTGGTTATTCGAATTCAAGTGGCATGACAACCGTCACATGGCTCATCACACCCCAATATGGACTACTCAATCTCAGCATTTTTGTATCAGAAGACTATAGTAGTTATGTCTATCAATCATCTAAAGAAATCCAAATCAATGTATACTATCCTCTATTCTTTCATACCTCTAATTCAACTTGGAATCTACTACGAGGAAATAACACGATGGTCGAAATTTTATTGGATACAAACAATACCATAAACCAATCTGTAAACATTTTGTTTACTGACAGTCTATCCGAATTTTCCTTAATCCTAGCAATCCCTTCAGATACAAATTCGATGATTACTTTTCCATTGGATTACAATGTTTCCGATGGTCCGCGAATAATCAATATTACGATTCTAGACATAGAGTTTGTTCCAATAGGTGAATTTCAGATAAGTGGAATTGTATTTTCATTAACCATTTCCAATATTACAAATATGACAGCTTCTTACTCTGAAGCTATCTATTTTGATATCACATCCATTAATGATATCAATGAAACAATAGACGAAGTCACCATCGAAATATTCCTTGCGGATGATGAAATACTTCTCGCATTAATAGAAAATACAAATACATCAATGAATCAATTCTTCCTATTACCAAATTGGATCCAACCAGGTTTTCAACAATTCATCTGTAAAATCTATACAAATTGGTCACTTATTGAAACCAAAATCATAACGATATTTATTTGGATGCCAACTACAATTAGTATTGCAATTGTCGCAGAAGATGGAGGTCAACTAAAACCTATATCCCCATCGATTCAGATTCTATCCAATACGTCCAAAATCTCCTCGGGTTCAATCATGAGCCCTCCACCGATTTTATTCAATGGCACAACCTCAGTAGAATCATCTACAACTCTTGATACTTCTCCTACAAGTTGTCCTAAATTGAGTTCGGGCACTAATAATTTATCAACAGATTCAGCAAACACTTTGATTGCATGGTCTGGAAACGGCCAAATGGTCCTGAGCCTTAGGGATCTGAATGAATCGTCACCCGACTTTTCAATGATTGATTCTTCAACTGATCTCGATGTACTGCCAAATGAAACTATACCCCATTTTGCAGTTTCTGGTCCAGATACAATCACATCAGTAAGGTTTTCAATATTATCTTGAACTTTTGCGGATAGACGACGGATAAGTCGATTATGAGTTTCTGGATCAGAAGTTTTTCTGAACCCTTGCTCGTTATGTGTAGAACCAGTAATCAAAAGGTCATGACCATCACCAAATCTTGGCATTAATGCATGACCATTTGCATCGGTACTTCCGTATGGTAAATCCTTAGAGGACGTGAATTGACGTTTTATCGAAACATCCTGATTTCTATTGATTACTACTCTTTCACGTGAATGCGCAACGATTTCATCGGAAAGAATAATCACCGGAAGTCTTAGTCGTTCCGATATTTCAAATGCTCGTATTGTTAATTCATATGATTCCTGAGCTGAATTCGGGGCTAGCACAACACTTTCATGATCTCCGTGAGTACCCCATCGGGTTTGCATAAAGTCACCCTGTGCTGTTTTCGTCGCTTGACCAGTGCTAGGGCCAGCTCTTTGAACATTAACAATAACACATGGGGTTTCAGTCATAATTGCGTAACCAATATTCTCTTGCATAAGACTGAATCCAGGACCTGAGGTGGCAGTCATAGAAAGATGTCCGCCCCAAGCTGCCCCTATTATTGCAGAAACTGCAGCAATTTCATCTTCCATTTGTAAATATGTTCCATCCATCTTTGGAAGTCGATTGGACATGATTTCAGCTATTTCAGATGCTGGGGTTATTGGATATCCCGCAAAGAACCTACAGCCTGCTGCTATAGCTCCTTCAGCACATGCTTGATTTCCCTGCCAGAAGTAGGCATCCATGTTTTCTGATGTCATATTGCGATACTCATGCTAAGCGAATTTGTATCTAGTAGATAAAACTTGAGATTGCACACACTCGAAAAAATGTAACTTTGCGATACTCTTTTATCAATAATTTTTGGATTGAACAACCGAGCGCCCATAGTCTAGTTTGGTTAGGACGGAAGCTTCCCAAGCTTTCAACTCGGGTTCGAATTAATGCATAAATCCTATGCATCATGGATTTCCCGGTGGGCGCACCATCTCTTTTTACAATTTTTGAAATATATTTTCAGCAGCACAAAAACAGAATACAATTTCAACAAATTGAATCGAAGAAGAGAATGTGGCAGCTCATGGGCTTGTCACGGGCTCGCGCACCGCACATTTCCCACAACGACAACCCAGGCTTAACTTCTGAGTTCAGCCGAGATCAGGTGAACCCTGGGGTCTGTGGCCGCCATCATCTCGATTTTATTGTGTCAGGTTTTAAAGATTGTCCTACGACCTTCTTCTTTGCACCCACATCGTAATATTTCTCTTACGACCTTAAATCTCAGTAACGTAACCGAACTGCATGACTGCGGCGCAGCTACGACTCACATCACAACCTCCCTCAATGCCATACCCCCCATTGCATGCCGACACCCCTACAGTGAAGTTGTGGCAACTCGTAAGAGATGATACAGTACATTTGATCTTACGTGAGTCCAGTCTATTGGAGCTCGCTCGTAGACGAGATCCAGAGCTCCTCCCTTTCTGTGAAAAAATATTACTAGTTTCAGGTGATACGGACGAATGGCTGATTGGTTGTAAAACAATTGCAGCGATAGGTACCAGAAACGCGATTGATAAACTGATTATGTTGTATGCACGTTCAATATCGGATAACCGTCGTTTCATAATCAATATAGTCGCACAAATACTGACGGCTGAACACGTCAGACCTTTTAGTATCATGGCACGAGAATTAACAGTTGTTGGTGAACTTGATATTTCAGGTTGGACAAAAACAGCTATTGCCACTCTACAAGATGTTTGCAAAAGACAAAATATCGAAGTGGTATTTTCAGGAAGTAAAAATTATGGTGATGCTTTAGATCCGTCTCACGACTACGAATTTCTTCCCGAAGGTATAAAGAAATAGCTACACCACATGATATTAATTCAATTCTTACTATTTCAACAAATCATGCCTATCTCTGATAATAAAACTACCATATACAGAGAAATAATTGAGTCCATACTGAATACAGAAACACCATTAACCCGTCAAAAGATTAATCGAATAAAGAATAAGATATGCGGGAAGTATAGCATATCTAGAATACCAACAAACGCTGATGTGCTACAAGCAACAACACCCAAAGAACGCCAGATTTTGACACCTTTCTTACAAAAACGTCCAGTACGTACTGTGTCTGGTGTCGCAGTTGTAGCAACCATGACAGAACCACATGCTTGTCCTCATGGAAAATGTGCATATTGTCCAGGTGGTCCGGATCTTCCTGAACCAGTACCCCAAAGTTACACTGGTCATGAACCAGCCACAATGCGCGGTATTCAACATAACTTTGATCCATACAAACAAGTTGAAAGTAGATTAAATCAATTGAAAACAATTGGACATTCCATACAGAAGGTCGAACTAATTGTAATGGGCGGGGACTGGTGTTCAAAACCCGTGGAATATCAAGAAGGGTTTGTTAAGGGATGTCTTGATGCAATGAACAGTTCAATTGGACCTGATTTTGAAAGCACAAAAAAAACAAACGAAACTGCAACAGTACGAAATGTTGGTTTGACTTTTGAAACCCGTCCTGATTTAGTAACCGATGAAAATATCGACGAAATGCTAAGATTAGGTGCAACTCGTGTTGAGATAGGAATCCAAACCCTTTCAAATGAAATCCTTGAATTGGTACAACGAGGGCATACGATTGAAACTTCTGCAGCTGCCACGAAAAAACTTCGTGATGCTGGATTAAAAATTTGCTATCATATGATGCCCGGTTTACCAAAAAGCACACCACAACTTGATTTGGACGAATTTGCTACACTTTTCGAGGACCCACAATTCAAACCTGATATGTTGAAGATTTACCCTACAATAGTTGTGAAGAACACAAAATTATACGAATGGTGGAAAAATGGGGAATACACTCCATATACAAATGAACAAATTATTTCCTTAGTTTCAGACGCAGTTAATAATATGCCAGAGTACGTTCGCATTCAAAGAATGCAACGGGACATCCCTCTACACCAGATTGAGGCAGGTCTGAGCAAAGGCAACTTACGTGAGTTAGTTCATCAAAGGATGAAAAATCTTGGTATGAGAAATCCAACAATTCGATATCGTGAAATCGGACATTTCATGATGCGAACGAAACAACAGATTGATTCAGAAAAATTTCAGCTTACAAGACGGGATTACAACGCAGCTAACGGAACAGAAATTTTCTTGTCCTACGAAAATCCTGAACAGGATATCATTTTTGGATTTCTTAGATTGAGATTTCCTAGTAATCAAGCTCATAGACCTGAAATAAACGAAAAATCATGTGTTATCATCCGAGAATTGAGGGTTTATGGTCCTGTTGTGAATATTGGTGAAAAGAATCCGGACGCGTGGCAACATTTTGGATTAGGAGAGAAATTGCTTTCTGCTGCTGAAGAAATAGGCCGTGATGAGTATGGCGTCGATCGGATTGTAGTCAACTCTGGAATTGGAGTTAAAGAATATTACAGAAAGATGGGTTTCACAAATCTAGGGCCATACCTTGTTAAGACTCTAGATTGACTCGATTAAACTTCTGTGGAGGTTATATAGTAAGCTCCGAAATTCATCAATGAATCGATTAAAAGTTCGGAGATGAGCTGTTGACCAACGATCTTAATGAAGCATTGCAGAATATCAAAATGATTATTGGAGTAGAAAACGTCGTTCTTATTCAGAAAGATGGCTACCCTATTGCAAGTGCAGGTGTATGGTTCAGCAAGGAGGAGGTGTTTGCCGTAGCATCCTCGACATGTGCAATCTTTGGTGTTGCTAAGCTCATCCATGGTGACTTCAAGTATCTATTAATGGAATCAGAAACCTCGAAAGTGTTTCTTGCTTCACTACCAAACAATCCGGATTATTTTCTAACTATTACAACAGCACCTAGGGTCAATCTTGCAGCATTATTCATTGAAATGCGGGAAAATATGTCTCGTATTTCCTATATTCTCAGACAACATCTAGATGGTCGTCTACCGCCACTTAGATCATATAGTACTGATCAAACCGAAAGAGTGCTAAGTGGTTTTTCGGTTACTGAAGGAAATATTACTACCTATTCGACAAATCGTTCAATGATTTCTCTTGACCGCTCTCAAGCTTTGGCATTGCGAGCAATTCTTCGACAAGTTCACGATAGCATCTCAGATATAGATTCAGTATTTCTCTCTTTAAGTGGTGGAGTCAGGGTTTCACTTGATGGATTCACAAGTGATAGGCTTGCTGCAATGTCCTTTGCTTTGTATGATGCATCTGAAAGAGTTGTGAGAACATTAAGAAACACCTCCCTTCAAACGGTACTTTGTGAAACCGAGAAAAACCGTCATTTTATCTATGCAGTGCCTAATGGTGTGTTCAGTCTTTGGATCAATCGCGATTCACAGAAACTTGGTCTTATGCGATTACTCCTAAAACACTACATTACAGAAACAAAGCGAATTCTGAGCGCTACATCAATCACAAAACCAGCTGTACCCCAGGATTTACGCGATTTGATTCTCTCAGAAAGTGCCAAAAAGGGTCTTCTTGTTGCGAGGCGAAACACATGACTTATTCCATACTACGAATGATTGAGCTTATGAATGAGAAATTTCCACTCTTATTAAATTCAATCTTAAATAGAATACCAATTCTTGTTACTGGAGAGGATTATGAATTAGTGGATGATATGGTCGAAAGTTTAACTCTACTTTGTCCTCATCGACACAAGTTAGTTTTTTGGCGTGATTTCACCTCTGAGAGCGAAATTCTCTCTGTATGGGAAGAAGAAAAGCACGATTACGAAGTAACAAGAACTATTACCTGTTGTCTAACGTCAAATCTTAAACTAGCACTTGAACGGATTAATAGATTCACAGGTTGGATTGTAGGAATCCCCCTAAGTGGCAGTGTTTTTGGAATGCAATCCGATAAAGATGCACTTCAAGAAGTTACAACCCATATGTTACAGAAATCTATAACCTGTGGCATACTCACGTTAGAATCCCCTTCCGAAATGAGTTTTTCATTAATTAACGGACATACTGATGCTCTAGATGTAGAAGACAAAATTGTCAGCATGATTCTTACCCGTAAAAAGCAATCACTAGAGCGAATCAGAAGACTTCTCCGAAAATCTTTACGCGGCGTAGAGGTTTCAGATGGTATTGTTAATGCGGTTCTAATGTTGGATGATGAGGCAGAAAAACTTACTCAAGACATGTTCAAGGAAGAAATCAACAGCTTTGTTCATGCTGCAAGAAGGGCAGTAACTTTACTCTCTCGAATCCGCTTAGCGCGAGAGTTAGGGGCGTCTACAGTTCTTACAGAACGGAATCTTTACGAAGCGATTGGATGGAATGGAGGCGAATTAATGGGCTTGATCAAATTCATTCATGCTGAATGGCATGAAGATTTCTCGGATTGTGTGAAACTTGGAACATTATCAGGTCTTGGAGCTTGGGTCGATAGTATGTGGGGCAGTTAGGAGTGATTTCAGTTGATAATTGATTACGGAACTCGTACCGTCGGAGTGAAAATAGTATTTTTCGGACCTGCAATGAGTGGCAAAACGACCTCAATTCAATGGTTATTTTCAAGTTTGGACTTTGCGGACAAGCTGACATCAATAGAAAACACTGTAGGGCGAACGATGTTCTGTGATTTTGGGACAATCCCATTTGCGCTAGGAGATAGTTGGACAATCAATGCACACATCTGGTCTGCTACTGGTCAAGATTTCTATCGATCAACACGAGAAGTTGTCCTTGTTGGTTCAGATGGAATAGTGTTTGTGGCTGATTCTCAAGAACATCTTCTAAATGAAAATCTAGCTAGTTGGAAAGAGCTAATTTCTATCGTTTCTGATGAAGAACGACCCCTTCCAATAGTGGTTTGTCTTAACAAGCAAGATCTTCCCAATGCAATAGATGAAGAGCGGTTAAGGAAACATCTTAATCTTCCATCTTCTGTTCCCGTAATCAAGAGTGTTGCACGAAGTGGTCATAATGTTCTTGAAGCGTTCCAAATACTATTTCATGATGCAATGAGGGCCACCGTAATGACTCAGCCGTTATCATAGGCGCCACATACGATTAGTTTATACGAAGTGCAATTTTTGCGGCCATAGTATTGAATAATATAACTCATCTTTTACAAATGAGGTGTTATTATGACATCAGAAGATGCCAAGACTCGATTTGTTTTCGTGACTGGAGGAGTCCTCTCTGGAATTGGAAAAGGGGTAACAACCGCAGCCATTGCTAAATTATTCCAGTTTCGTGGATATACCATTCGTATTATGAAGATTGATCCGTATCTGAATATAGATCCCGGAACGTTAAATCCAATTGAACATGGCGAAATATTTGTAACTGATCGAACTTGGACATTCAAACCAGTGAATGACTTTGAATTCAACATATCCGAAATCGATCTCGACTTTGGAACCTATGAACGATTTACTGGGATAGAGGCTCATCCATCACAAAACATAACGTCTGGACAAATCTATACATCTGTTATTCTTGGTGAGCGTAAGGGGACCTTCCTCGGTAAAACCGTGCAGATTATTCCCCATGTAACTGATAGAATAAAACAAAGAATCTGGAATGTTGTAAAACAAGAACCCGCGCCCAATGTATTACTCGTAGAAATCGGAGGCACTGTAGGGGATATTGAAGCAATGCCTTTCTTGGAAGCGGTACGTCAGTTAGCTCGTGAGATTGGCCGAGACAAGGTAGCTTTTGTCCATGTCACATTAGTACCTTACATGACATCAGTTGGTGAATTCAAAACAAAACCTACACAACATAGTGTTCGTACACTCCAAGGTTTAGGCCTTCAACCTGATATCATAATCTGTAGAGCAGAACTCGAATTGACTGATGCAGCAGAGAAAAAAATTGCACTATTCTGTAACTTACCACAAGAAAGAATCATTTCAAATCCTGACATTCCTGTAATCTACCAACTTCCCTTGGCATTCGAAAAACAGGGTTTGGGAGCTGCCATTGTTGAACATCTAGGTATGGAAGCACGTACCGCTGATACTACATCTTGGCAAGCAATAGTAGATTCTTTTCAAGAACCATCAAAAATTATTAGAATTGCAATGCCTGGAAAATATACCATGCTCAGTGATTCATATAAAAGCATCAATGAAGCTTTGGCGCATGCTGCAGCTAAGTGTGGTGTTAAGGTTGAAATCAAATGGATTGAAACAGAGGAACACTGTGATGAAGAGTGCATCATTCAGGACCTCAATGATGTAGATGGTGTTCTACTCACACCTGGATTTGGAGGTCGTGGTGTTACTGGAATGATAAATGCAGCAGCAGTAACTCTCAATTCAAAAATCCCGTTTCTTGGAATTTGTTATGGTGCTCAGCTAGGAGTGATTGCATACGCTCGAAAGATAATGGGATGGGATGGTGCCCATACTACTGAGGTCGATTCTACCAGTTTATATCCGGTCATCGACCTTATGGATGACCAAAAAATTACAGAAGATAAAGGCGGAACCATGCGTCTTGGCGGCCATCAGGTGATAATATCTGAAGATACACATCTCCATAGAATATATGAAACAACTGAAGTCCGTGAGAGATTCAGACATCGCTATCATCTCATAGAGCGATATATCAGTAAGATGGAAGAACATGGAATGATTGTGTGTGCACATAATGATGATAGAACTATTATCAATGCAATTGAACTCAAGAATCATCCTTTTTGGATCGGGGTTCAATATCATCCTGAATTCAAATCACAACCTGGCAAACCGCACCCAATTTATCTTGGGTTATTAAGGGCGGCGATGGAATATAATAGAAGAGGAGAAACTAGTGGATAAGAACCTTGATAGAATGCTCGTGTTGTTAGTTGAAGAACTAGAGCGAATCGAGGATACAAAAAACCGTTTTGGCGCAGTCATGACCAAAATCAAGGATTTAATTGATATTGGTCGATTCCCAGCAATTGCTGCTGATGCATTGGAAACATCATTCACTACAAAAATTGAACCAACGAATCTTTCAGGATTAAGAATTGTTGGAATTGATGGTGGTTTGGTTAGAAAGCGTTTCAGGTCTATGGATTTAGTATTTACACGTGCAATTGCAGTATTATTTCATTTTGGGCCTGAAGAAGGACCAAATGTAGAATTTTACCCTGATGCATTTCCTGAACCAAAAGTAACTCCCATCATGCTCTCTTTACCTGGTCCTGAATTAGATCAACTCGCATCATTAGAACGAATTGCTGAAGAGCTTCGCGTAACAATCGGAGCGCTGGATAAATATCACAGTGATATAATCCTCGTTGATGGTAGCTTATTTTATCATCCTCGGGATCGACCTCCAACTGGTTCGCTAGCTCATGAAAAATTCCAAGAGGTACTGGCGTTGTATCGGCAATTATACCTCAAGTCGGTGAAAAAGAAGACAGTTCTAGTGGGAATCATCAAAGATAGTCGCTCTTTGCGAGTAGTAAAAACCATGAGTGAAATGCTACCCCACATCCTTAGAAACCCCTCCTTCTTTGAGATGATGCAGGGGATTGATTACCGTTGGCTACTTAAAATTACAAGAGATTGCGACTTGTTATCTACGTTTCTAGAGGAGGGTGAAAGGACATTTGCTTTCAAATATTCTACTGAAATTCTCCAGAGTACAAACTCCGCAAATTCTGATTTGACTGATTGGGCATCATCGATTTGGGTCACTTATCTAAAGACTGCACGTGATGATTTACCACTGAGAATTGAAATCTTGACCAAATCGGACGGAGTAGAAGGCATTAAGCAACTCAACAAGGTGTTATCAGCAGTACTACCACTATCATATCAACACCCCGAATATGGATTACCCACCCCAATTGTAGAAGCTGATGCAAGAGCAAAAATTGGGAATAATGATACTAGCTTAATCATCGACCGGTTAATGGCATTATCCGGCCTTACATACTCAACACTAGAAAAACGAAGATCAAGAAATCCTTTTGGAGGTTAAATAATGTCTGAAAACGATCCATTAGCTCGACTTGGAACCGTTATTTGTATGAATCATGGACCAAGTGTAATGCAGTTCTCTTTTGTGATGGAGGGAAACCCTCAAGAAATTAATGTTCGACGTGGGGAATTCGTATCTGTTGTTACTGAGTTTGGCACGGTGGTTGCTAGGGTTCAAGAGATTGTAAGGACAAATCGTTATTATCAGCAAGCAGAAGCAGTTAGAGAATATCAATCACGTGGCGAACCGTTAAGAGCACTTTTTCCGACAGATCGTTGGCAGTATTCAGTGGCGGAAACAAGAGTACTGGGATTTTGGATAAACGGAAGAACTGTTCGTCCATTTACGACTGTTTCTCCAGGTGCAGTTGTCCGTAGAACTGATACAGATTTACTATCTGATTTTCTCAAGCTTGATAATACAGAGGGCCTTCAACTAGGTCAACTAGCCCATTCATCGCTTGAGTTCAGACCGTCAATTGACAGACTTCTTTCTAAACACCTTGCAATTCTAGCAATGAGTGGTGCAGGTAAATCCTATTTTGTATCAGTGTTATTAGAAGAATTGCTATCTAGAACAAGTGAACAAGGACGAATTGCAGTCATTGTTGTAGATGTACATGGTGAATATACATACCTCAAAAAAATTCAGAATAAGGATTTGAATCAACCTGAAGCATCTTTTGAGATAGAACACATACGCGGAAGTCACATCCAAATCCCTGTTCAAGGCTTATCTGCACAATCATTTGGTGCCTTTGTTGCTGGGATGAGCGCAGTACAAAAAAGAGACCTACGACGTTCAATCTCAGATATGCGTAAGAAATTCAAGGAAGGATATACTCTTACAGAATTGATTTCTTATGTTAAAGATGATGAAACCATCAATAAAAATACACGAGAGGCACTAGTAGGCTGGTTAATCAATCTTGATGACACAGGCTTGTTTGGTAAAGAAGCTGTACCACACATGAAAAATATTGTCAGACCTGGGAAAGTTACCTTAATCGACCTTAGCGATTTCATTAGTTTGAAGAAGAAGCAAATAGTAGTGTCACATTTAGTAGGGGAGCTCCTTTATCTTCGCCGTCAGGGTAAAATTCCTCCATTTCTTCTCGTGTTGGAGGAGGCGCATCAATTTTGTCCAGAAAGTCGGGCCGAACTTGCTCTTCCAAAATCCATGATAGAAACAATTGCAAGGGAGGGACGTAAATTCCATGCGCTTCTCTGTTTAATTTCACAGAGACCAGTCAAACTGTCTACGACCGTGTTGAGTCAATGTAGCAATCAGGCAATCTTTCGATGTACTAATCCATATGACCTTGACCATATCGGGCGGTCAAGTGAAGGAATAGATCGTGCATCTTTAGATACCATAACGACTCTTGAAGTTGGTGAAGCACTATTCGTCGGTGAAACCGTATCTGTTCCAACATTTGTTAAGATTCGTAAACGACATTTCGAACCCCACGGAATTAACATTTCTCTGTCAGAGGCAATTAAGAAAGGCGAGCGATGAATCAGTAAATTCTACATATGGATTTGTGCTGCATCTGGTATTTCTTGGAATATCTCCCTTGCTGCACGACCAACCTTGGCTCGATGGCGGTCAAAAGTATAAACTCGAATCACATCTAGATACACTTTCATCATTTGTGCAATATTCGAATAATCTGACAATTTTCGAGGTATTCTCTTACCCTCGACAACTTCGAAAATGCTAATTTCCATTGGATCCAGTTGATGCGGATTAAACGGAATAGATGGCAGAGTTGGAACATCTACAATAACCTCATTTGCAGGAACTTTGGCAATCTCTGCTATTTCATCTTTAATACTTTCACGGACTTTTTTCTTCGTTAGAATTTTTGAAACGAATCTATCTCCAGTATGAAGCACTTTTTCAAATGCGGATTTATATAGCACACGTGAATCAAGCAAGTTCATTATTCTAGCTGCTTCTTTAGCATCATCAGATTCATCAGGGTTGATTCTTCTTATTCTAGATACAAGAGACATATCATCCAAAGCAAGAAATTCTTCTGGTGTTTCAAATTTCGTAAGATTCAGCACGTTATCAGCTGCATTAATCAATTGGATGAGCATTACTTCAACACTACGCACTGTTTTGTGATAGTATACATTAAGGAACATCTCATATCTGGCAACCAAAAAAGCTTCAAGAGCTCCTCTTGCAGCGAGATCAAATTGTAATTCCAGATTCTTATCAATTTCTATACTGTTGATTAAACGATGAATATCCACCAATCCATAGTTCACACCACAATAAAATGAATCACGAATTAGATAATCCATTTTATCTGCATCTACTTGTCCAGCAACTATTCCACTCACAACACTATCAGTTTTTGTTGTTCGACGACCTCTAACCAAGTCTGCAATCCGATTCTTAGAAACTCCACCATCCTCAAGCAAATCGCCAACTATACTATCACGTATTATCCATTCTGTGACATCTTCATGATTCAAACCGCGACGTTCAACAAGACACTCCTCGAAAACATGACTAAAAGGACCATGTCCGATATCGTGAAGCAAGCCCGCAAGTCGTACTTCTTGTAATACGTCATCTCCAAGTTTTATTCGGCCAAGTAATCGCTTACCAAGGAGTCCAGCTACAAACATAACCCCAATACAATGTCCAAAGCGAGTGTGTTCAGCAGTTGGATAAACAAAGTGAGCACCAGATAATTGCTTAATTCTTCGTAACCTCTGATAGGGTTCAGAATTGATAATCTTCGCTTCAATCTCTGTCAAACCGATGAAGCCATGAATCGGACAATTAATTTCCATATCGAATTTCAGGATATACCACCTCTACATTGTTGGCTCGAACGACCTCAATTTCTTTACCAAACTCTCTGCAGACTTGAATGCTGATACACATAAAGGAATATGAATGCTATCAGCGATTTTAACCGCAAGAGGATCTAATTCTTTTACACCTTGTAATATTACTGCTGCAGGTTTGACAGCTACTGAGGTACCAATTTGACTTGCTTTTATTGCAACCATAGGAGACCGTCCAGTTGAAACATTCGTTAATATTGCTATCCTTTGAGTAGTTCCACCATATAATCTTAGGAGCTGTTGTGGAGTCAAAGATACTATCGCTTTTACACTGTCAAGCGCAGTGTACCCATAGACATCCCGATCTAACAAGCTACTATGTGTAAGAACCTTACAATCCAATCTCTCTACTAGAAGCTTAGCAGGAATTGGCACTCTAAATTCTCGACTATCGAGAATGGCATCGGACGCAATCTCAGGAGCAACAAGTTTCTCAAGAGCCATAACAACTCTACCGCCATTCACTGCATCCATCTCAATCAAACCTTCTACAAAACGTCTGATTGTGTCAACACGGGGTGATTTTCTTCTACCACTTTCATAATCACTAATAACAGATGGTGATACACTGAGATGTTTTGCAAGATGTTTTTGAGATATTTGGAAATGCTCTCGCCAACGACGCATTACTGCCCCTGGGTCATTCTCTGCAAGACAAATTTCACCTGCCATTGCTTCAGCAAGTCTTTGAAGCGATTCACTGAGTTCCATACAACATAAATTTACCATTTGACACATAAGATTTGTCACATCGAATCAAAAAATATTCGTCAGTTGTCGAAATCTCTCAAGTAAATTTGTAGATTATTGCATAAAATATGGTCAATACCGAAGAACTCAAAATGTCATTGTACAACCTCATCTCGGTTTTAAGATGTTCTTTATGTTCATGGTTGGGACTGCTGGTTCTGGAAAATCACTTCTCACAGCCTCCCTCGAAAAATGGCTTATCGCCTCTGAAACAAGTGTGACTGTAGTCAATCTTGATCCCGGAGTCGAAGTACCTCCATATACCTCCGATGTTGATATTCGTGAGTATGTAAATTATGGGGAGATAATGCACGAATTTGGTCTTGGACCAAATGGAGCATTGGTTGCTTCATTAGATATGGCCATTAGTCATGTAACAGATATTCGTGAAGAGATAGCAGACATAGAAAGTGACTATGTACTGGTTGATTGTCCTGGACAGATGGAATTATTCGCATATAGAAACTCGGGTCCACTTATGGTTTCCAGTTTAAGAAAACAAGACCCCGCAATAGCATTCTATCTTCTTGATTCGAATATTTCAAGACTCCCAACAGGATACCTCTCTTTAATGTTGCTTGGAATGTCGATAAATATTAGATTCGGACTACCTCAATTGAATCTCTTGAGTAAGGCAGATATCTTAACAGAGAGTGAGATTGAGGCAGTTATCAATTGGTCTGAAGAACCATATATGCTCGAAGAGGCACTTAATTCATCATCATCAGGTCTAATTAGAGAGTTCTCAGGAGCAGTTCTTCGTATGTTAAATGATATGGGTGGGGGGCCGAGTGTAATTCCTATTTCTGGGAAGCAAATAACGGGGTTTGACACACTCTATGGAGAATTCCAACGAATATTCTCTGGAGGAGACAACATTTACGAGTAGAGCAGGGATGACTACGTGGTAAGAAATTATGTCATTCTATCTGGAGAAAATCTGGAACTTGCACGAGCTGAAGTAATTTCTCTTGTAAATTTAATAAATCCAAACGCAAATGTGATTTGGCATGATTCTTTCGGACTGATAGAAAGTAGAATTGATGTATCAATATTTTTGCTAAATAGAGCTGCTCTTGTAAAAGAATCAGGTCCTGTATTAGCTGAGAGTTTCCAGTTTGAAGAATTATTTGAATCACTATCGAATGAAACATTTTCTTCATGCTTGGACAAATCCAAAAGCTTCTGCTTTAGGACGTATTCTCTCAATCAGGAAATAAGAATTGATAGACAAAAGGTCACAATTGAATTCGGTACAAAAATAAAGAACATAACCAATGCTTCAGTTTCACTAAGAAACCCTGATGTAAATTTGACATTATTTATTGGTTCCAACCATGCAACCCTTTGTTTATCCAATCAATCCACATTACGTACACAATTACGAGAGCGAAAGCCTGGACGAAAACAGTTCTTTCATCCTAGTATGATGAACTCTCAACTCGCTAGAGTGATGTGTAATCTGGCAGCAATAAATGAAACCACCACCGTTTTGGATCCATTCTGCGGCGGTGGGGGTATTTTGTGTGAAGCATTATTAATTGGTGCTAAAGTGATTGGCATTGATATGAATTGGAGATTACTCAAGGGTGCTCAAACCAATCTTACAGATATAACAGGGACCGAATACACCTTGTTACAATCTGATGCTCGTACGTTACCTATCAAAAGATGCGGTTCCATAGTTACAGACCCACCATATGGACGAGCTAGTTCTACCAGAGGAGCTATTGCAAAACAATTAATCAGCTCGACTCTAACCCAATCAGTAGAAATACTTGAATCCAACGGTACTTTATGCATCTGTGGAAGCACCGAATTAGATATTTCAAGTATGATTGATGAAATTGGGGTAACAAGATTACATCATATCGAAGTCCCTGTGCATCGTCGTCTAACTCGGGAAATCATATCTGCTAGAATTTAATGCCTAACAATCCGACCATCCTTTGTTGGTGGTACAAACCAAGAGAGAAATGTTTCAAATTCAGTATCATTCTCGAAAATGAACTTGGTTTCAATAGCACCTAAGGTTGATATATCATCAATCTCGTCAATCAATCTAATTTTTCCAATATATGCCGTCTGTTTATCAAAATTAATTGTGGTTTCAGAACCAGTCCAGTTTGCTACTAGTTTCTTTCTTACTGCATCAATAATTCGTGTTTCATGGACGAATTGTCTAAGAAACGCAACTGATTCTTTTCCGCTGATCTTTATTGCAATTTTATCCATGGGTTGAGTTGTTTCAAAATCAATATTGATGTATGGAAACAAATTAGTAAGAGCAATTGAAACCTTTTCAAAATCTTCAGTAGGAAACACTGGGCATAGTAATTCTAATTGCATTTCAAAGGAACCCTTCTACAATCTTCTGGGATTCAGTTTTTAGGTGATTGATTGTCGACTCATTAATCAGCATTATATCACTCAAAGCAATTACATCACCGAGACCCACCGATAATTCTCTCATGTCTCTTTCTCTGAATACTGTCCATTCATTTGGAGCATCATCTCTCCCGCGGTTTCGAAGTCGTTCAAATCTTATTTTCGGTGAAGAATGTACTCCAATTATCGTTACATCTTGGGCAAAATCATCAAACACATCAATTTCCGCGACACTTCTGCAACCTTCAATTACCACAATATCCGAAGATTGCTGTTTGAGTTCATCCAAACAACGAATTGCTATAGCACCTAATCCATCGCGTTTCCGGAGGTCTAACATTACAGTCTTTGTATTCTTGGGATTTGGATCAAGTCCTCGGGATTTTGTTTCTTCACGAATCACATTCCCCATTACAATCACAGGAAACCCCGCATTATGAAATGCATCAGCCACTTCACTTTTACCTGCACCTGGCATCCCAGTGACTATTACCAATCTCATTACTGTAGACCACCTGTTAACTCGTGATAGATTCGTTTGCTAAATATTTGATGCATTAAATTGAATAGTCCAGAGTATGTGTTGTACTCAACTTTCCTATGATTTGAGTAATCATTTTCCGAGATATGTGGCTTTTGTTCTCAGATATAGCCTCATGTAATGCTTCTTTCAACACCCTATCTCTAAGGTCACGTCCAGACAACCCCTTTGTCAATGGAACAATTGTCGAGAGATCAAAATCAATTGGAATTGGCATTCGAGATGCATACATCTGTAAAATTTCCAATCTATCTTTGTCATTTGGGAGTTTGAATTCGAATACAGAATCAAATCGGCTACGAATCGCAGGGTCAATTAGCAACAGTGCATTAGTTGCACCGATTACAACAATTCCGGATTCGTCATTTGTTCTATCCAATTCTCCAAGTAATGCAGTTACAACTTCGGATACATCACCTCTTATTGATTGAAAAGAGCGAGATAGACCAATAGCATCAAGTTCATCAATGAAAATTATGCTTGGTGCATGTTTTCGAGCTTCATCAAAGAGCATACCGATTCTTCGACCACCATCACCAACATGTACTCCAATTAAGTCAGATGCCTTAGCGAGAAGTATCTTAGCATCAGCTTCATGTGCAAGAGCACGTGCAGTTAGAGTTTTTCCGGTTCCAGGTTTTCCATGAAATAATACTGCTCGAGGTGCCCATTCTCCGAATAGCTGTGGTTCGGCAAGGTATCTCAGAATCAGTTTTGCTTTCTTTTTGATTGGTTCGTGTCCTATAACATCATTAAGATCAATTTTACGCCCAGGAATTACCGAAGGTTTCTCTTGTACTTCAAGTACTACCTGTGTTTCTCTGGTTACAATTGATTCATTTGGTGTTACGCTTACAACTTGAAATGCAAAATCTGGGATTACATATCGATCAAAGAGATACAAACCTTCGCGAACAATATTTCCAGCCCATTGTTCTCGGGCATAATCCGCAAATAGATTCTCATCATCGACCTCTAATCCTGTAGGTTTAGGATCACCTCTAAGTCTGAATGGATGTCCTATAGCACGCACCACTAAGATTTCTGCACTAGGCATTTCTAGTGTTCTAATATGTGATGCTGACTTTGTGGGTTCTCGTGAGGTAGATGGAAGATCAACCCCGGAGTCTTTGCGCTTCTTCAATTTGTATTTCTACACCAAGTCAAACGCTTGAAGTGACTCCTTTAAGAGTTGCTTTAGTGACCATCATATTTATTGTGGAACGAATTCTTGCTATGTATATTGGTGAGTTAAATGGGAGAAACCATCCGAGTATTTCTGAGTATAGATATTGAAGACACTAATTTACTAACCAGAATCACTCACATACAAGAACAACTAGATCGTCAGGCTGCCAAAATGAAACTAGTAGAACAAGAGAACATTCACTTCACCTGGCGTTTCTTTGGAGACACTCCAATATCCAAGATCGAAGTTATTCAACAAGTACTGCTGAAACTCAAATTCGATCCGATTCCTATCCAAATTTCTGGGGTAGGTGCATTTCCGAATATCCGTAAACCCCGAGTTATCTGGGTTGGTGTGAAACAAAATGTTGACAAAGTATGCGAACTAAAGAAGATGACCGACGAATTACTAGCTAATTTGGGATATTCTATTGAAAAGAAGAAATTTATTCCTCATGCAACAATTGCTAGAATTCGAACCATTAGAGATCGTCCTCAATTATTCGAAAACTTGGAATCTTTGGCCGATGAATCTGTTGGTACAATGACAGTAAGTAACATAAGAATGACTAGGAGCACATTAACACAATCTGGTCCGATATACGAAACACTTTGGGAAATACCTGCTCAAGGATTGTAAAACTAATGGTGGGCCGGGGGAGACTTGAACTCCCGGTCTCTTGCATTCTGTGACTTGAAGCCTGATGACTATCAGTCGCCCCAAGCAAGAATCATACCAAGCTAGACTACCGACCCAAATCAATCCCTAAGAATCGTTTGGCCTTCTTGAGATACCGTGGCGATATTCAAATTTAAGATAAACGTTGTCACTTGTTCATCTATAATTAGAACACGTGTTCCAAAGATTTATCATAATACTCCGAAGTTGTGCGAATTTTGAGAAGCACCCACTCACACTTCTTGATTTTTTCAGCAAATTAAGACAGCAATTAACTAATATCGTGGAATAAACAATATTGGAGTGATTCCTTATGGCAACAGATCTGATATTCCACGAATCATTTACAAAACACATCCTTTCACCAGGTCACCCTGAGTCTCCGGAGCGTTTGAAAATCGCTTTAGAATATGCAAAAGGCGCAGGATTGCTTGATGCGGGAGATGTTCAAATAATTACTCCTACCGCAGCGGACTTAGAGGAAATACTACCAATTCATGATAGAGCCTACTTGGAAAATGTACGAGAAAAATCCCAGAGAGGTGGAGGTTTCTTTACTTTAGATACTTCAGTGAATGAACATACATATGATGCTGCAATACTTGCTGCAGGTGGTGGAATTCTTGCAGTGGATAGAGTGTTGAATAAGGAAAGCGAGAATGCCTTTGCACTATGTAGGCCACCAGGTCATCATGCTGAACAATCAAGAGCTTTCGGTTTCTGCTTTATCAATAACATCGCTGTTGCTGCTAATTACTTGATTCAAAAAAAGGGACTTGAACGGGTTATGATTGTTGATTATGATGCACATCATGGTAATGGCACTCAAGACGTATTCTATTCCAATAATCAAGTCTTGTACATCGGTCTTCATCAAGATGGACGTACCTTGTTCCCTGGATCTGGTTTTCCAAATGAAATCGGTGATGGAAAAGGAGAAGGATACAATATCAATCTGGCAATGTACCCGGGGGCTGGTGATACATCCTATCGACTTGCTTTTGATGAAATAATCGAACCTGTTGCTGAAGCATATCAACCAGAGTTTGTCCTTGTGTCCGCAGGGTTCGATGGGCATTTCAAAGATTCACTCACGTCACTCGGTCTGACAACGTCTGGACTAGCGATGATGAATTCAAAGTTAAAGAAAATCGCAGTAAAGCACTCAAAAGGACAACTCGTTGTTTTCCTTGAAGGGGGCTACAATCTAGAAATTATGGGTAGTGCATCTCAAAACCTATTGGAAGAGCTATCCGGAGCTGAAGTTACTAGTTTTGATGACACTCATACTGAAAGTGACATCTGTACAGAATATACTAAGGAACTTATCAACACACTAAAAGCAAAAATCAAAGGCACACTCTTCTAGTTCGCCTTACCATCGAAATCTTCCAAAAGAGTTTGAAATGGGCCGTTTTCCTCATCATCAGAACTAGGCTGTTCACTTTCGTCAGTATCTACTTCGATACCTAATTGCTGTTTCACTGATTTTGCAATAGATGTACCAATAATGGGAACTCCTGCTAAATCATCAAAAGGCACATTGTACAGATCAGATAAATTACGCAGATCATGACTATACAACATTCGGCCTCTAACTCGTCCAATCCCTTTGATACTAACAAGCTCGAGAAGCTCAGCACGAACTCCATATTTTACTCGTTGTTTTATCGAACTTATCTCTGGCATCTGATTTCTGATGTTGCACACTCGCACTATTTCAGAAGCCGAATATAACAACCACTCAGCTGATTGAACGTATCGATGCACGTCCCCCATACCTATATTGAAATTTTCAGTGATATCCTTCTCTGACTTTTCAGATATCCACTCCTGTAACATGCGAGCGGTCTTTACCTCTGCAAGGAACGAAGAATATCCTTCTGGATCCTCCCAACTATCTGGAACTGGAATCATTAATTCATCTGCATTATCATCGAGAAAAATTTCATAGTCTTCGAACTCTGAACGCGTCACATATGATTTAGGTTGGTCTGAACTATGACATATTAGATGCAGAATTCCTAATTCGGATGGATTATCAGCCTCTGATAGAGCGTCTCTAAATTGAATTGCTGTAAGTGGGTCAATATAGAGTCTGGAGGTTCGTTGTCCTAATAATGTTGCATGAATTTGACCTGATTCATCGGATTTGATTAATTCACCCTCTTCTAAAAATGTCAAAGATGATGATACATAGTCATCGATTTTCCATCTATCGTACTGATACGAGAAGAACGTACCTTCAATTAGATTATCTATTTCTTCACGATTACAAGTCATCTCAGATGCGACTGCTGAGAGAATATGGGAACGAATTGCAGCTTCTGATGCTAATTTTGAAGTAATCTCTTCAGGTTCAGAGAGTATATAGTGATCATTAAGAAATTCTTGTTCCTGTTCGGTTCGCGCCAAGAGTACTGCTTCGCCATACTTGTCATACTTTGGACGTCCCGCCCGCCCAGCCATTTGTTTATACTCCAAAATCGGAATGGGGACACTTCCACGGCCTTTTTCAAAACGCCGATAATCACGTACAATTACTCTTCTAGCAGGTAGATTTACACCGGCTGCTAGTGTTGGAGTTGCAACAATCACTTTCAAGAGATTCTTTTTGAAACATTCCTCAACGAATTTACGTTCTTGATTGGAAAGTCCTGCGTGATGAAATGCCGTTCCAAGCCTTAGGATCCTTGCAAGAGTCTTTGTAGCTTCTGGAGCTGACGCTTTTCCCTCAATTCGTTTCGCAATGTTTGCTAACTCTTTTAGTGTTTCATTACTGAGAAATGGACGAATTGCAGATGCTATTTTCTTTCCTAACGCAACAGTAGAGCGGCGTGATGAAACAAAGACAAGAACTTGACCTTCTTCTTCCAATATATCACAGATAATATCTGTAATATCTTCCTTTCTTGTTCTACGTATGTTTCTAATGGAATAATCAGCAAATGTAATATTTCCATCAAGGTATACTCCTTCCTTAAGGGAAATCGGACGCCATGTACTTTTTACAAGTTCAGCATCAAGCCAACCCGCAATTTCGTTTGCATTAGATATTGTTGCGCTAAGAGCAATAATCTGGATCTTTGGGAGAATTTTTCTCAACTTTGCAAGAACCATTTCCAATGTAGGTCCTCTAGATTGATCATTAACTAGATGCACTTCATCAACCACGATGATTCCTACTTCATCAATCCAATCCGTTTTATTACGAACTAACGAATCTGCTCGCTCTGTGGTCAATACTACAATATCCGCTGAATTAAGCTGAGTACCAGAAGAATCAAAATCTCCTACTGACATAGCAGTTGTTATTCCTAATTCATCATATTTCTTGAATTCATCATATTTTTCATGGGCCAACGATTTTAGTGGTACTAGATACAGTGCTTTGCCACGCCCATCAAGAATCGCCTTGAGCATGCAAATTTCAGCAACGAGAGTTTTTCCGGAGCTAGTAGGAACTGCAAGTACAATATTCTTACCATCCAATACTTTTGTATCAAATGCTTGCTGTTGAGTAGGAAAAAGACTTGATACACCCTGATCTTGAAGTAGTGTAATCACTCTCTTATTGATTGGTAAATTCTCTAGTTTCATAATTCCCACTTTTGCAGTTCTTGATTTCTTTGTTAGCTTAGAGTTCATCTTAGCTACGTTTTAGCTTCCCAGAAGTAGGCGAATATAAGATTCCTTCAGCTTGGAGTTTCTTAAGGGCTTCTTCCACCTTTTCTCGCGATAAACCCATTTTACCAACACGTTCTATCAACGCTTCTTCACTCACCGTAGAAGAGCCCTCCGCTTCCATATCGCGCATCGTTTTTAGGATAACATCTGAGGATTGCCGTTTTTCAGTACTCATCTTAGCCACGAGTCTGTCAATGTCAATTTTGCCAGTGGTAATATCAAGGGCCACCATCCTGAGAGAATCTTCCATAAGACGAACCGCTGATTCAGCATCTTCTTTTGTGACTTTAGCTCTGAGTGCCATGCGGGCTCTAGCTTCTGATAGTCGAACAAGTGCTTCAAGTTGCCTTGCAGTAATAGGAACTGGAGCGCCTCCTTCTGCACTTTTACGCAAATCTACATAGAAGTTCTCTATCACTTCTGACGCCTCTACAGTTAATTGAGGGGTTACGTAACGGTTAGCATAACTAATGTATTTTTTGAGAAATGCTGGTGCTATTGGTGGTGTCACTTTCGATACTTCACTTCTTTTCAACCGATGCATACCAAGAATGAACTTTGCCAAATCACGATCTTTCTTTGCGTCAACTGTATCCACAAGTATCCAAAGTAAATCAAATCGTGATAGGATTGTAAAAGGCAGTTTGATATTATCTTGTACTGATAATGATGATTCATACCGTCCAAGGGTTGGGTTAGCTGCTGCAAGAATGGATGTACGTGCATTTAACGTAGCAACAATCCCTGCTTTTGCGATACTTACTGTATGTTGCTCCATGGCTTCATGAATAGCTGTTCTGTCATTTGGATCCATTTTATCAAATTCATCGATACATGCAATTCCTTGGTCTGCGAGTACTAATGCTCCAGCTTCAAGTGTCATCCCCCCTGTATCAGGATCATGCATTACAGCTGCTGTGAGGCCTGCTGCTGTAGTCCCTTTTCCAGAAGTGTAAAGACTACGTGAAGCAAGTTGTGCAACGAATTTCAGTATCTGTGATTTACCTGTACCGGGGTCTCCTATCATAAGAATATTTGAACGTCCCCTAAGTCGAGTTCCATCAGGTAGAATTTTTCCTACACCACCAAAAAGCAGGAGCGCAATAGACTCTTTGATACGATCATGTCCTTTTATGGAGGGTGCAATTGAAGCAAAAACCCTTTCATGCACATAAGGATCCTCAGCTAGTTTTTGAATTTCTTTCTCATCCTCATCCGAAAGTTCAATTTGTTCATACTCTTTCTCGGCAATCTCAATACCATTTGCTTGGATAAACACGTTAAATGTAGCCAGCCTTCCTCCTCGGCGACTAAAATCAGGAGCTGTTTGGAGGATGCCAGTTACTTTGACAAGATCACCAGGTCGTGATGTATCGACAATATCCCCTTCAAAAATAACATCAACAGAACGGGGCATCTGACCTGGTGGTAATTCGTCAGGAGATTCTTGGATTCGCACTTTTTGCCAATCTTTGAACTGTGATTTCTCAGGAATGAGTCTTACAGGGGTTTTCTTACCACACACTGTACATTGCTCTGGTTCAATATATCGTCCATCTTCCTGCATCTGAGGTAATTCTTCACCACATCTTCGACACTTGAAAATGGCTTGAATCAATAGTGGTTTTACTTCGCTAGCACGCATCAATATACCACTGATACGAAGCAGTTTCCCAATATGACGAGAACGGATACTTCTAAGTGCAACATAATCCGAATAGTTAATGATACGAGTTTGGATTTGCTCTTCGTCTAAGCCCGCCATATAATCGGGGTCTTCAATGCGCAGAATTGAACGTAATGCATAATTAGCAATCTTGAGAAATTGCATGGGGTCCTCTTTAGATAGCGCAGAAAAAATATTATCAAAACTTGTTAAATCCATGAAGTCAACAGTAAGTGAAGTTTCATCACTGAGTGAAATCTGTTGTATTTTTGACCAATATGCTAGATTACCTTGATCATCCTTGAAAGTACGTAAGAACTCCTCAAAACGTTCTTGCGTTGAATCTTGTTCAATACTCATTTTTCTTTATGACGCTCCGAGCTTAATTTGTTGGGCAATTACTGAGTTACATATTCTCTAATATGAAACAATAAAACCCAGGTATTACATTTAACTCTATAATACTAATTCATTATTCCTGATAATAAACCCACGCTCACTATTAGCGAGTGACTTTACACATCATTCAACAGTTTTTCGCCAAATTGAAAGAATATTACTTAGCTTTTCACAAAGCCATTGTTCCTCATTGGTCATTTGTTTTCGTTTATCTTGATAAGCACCTGACTTTGCCACTCTCATAATTTTAGAAAGGCGCGTTTCAACAAGAAATGGTATCATACGTTGCATGTTTTCGATTTCATCATACCGACGAGGATCTAGTGATGTTTTATCGCTTTGAAGCTGAAGCATTTTCCTACTTAATGCAGAATACAACAACGGATGAAATGATTGAAGCTTATGGGGTTGGTCTTCTTCATTATTATACAGACTTTGAAGATTTTTCAGAGACTCATAATTATCTTCAGGAACTATATCAACCAGGTCATGTTTAGTTAATGATTCTATGACCCAATTAGGCAAATCGATTCGACTTTCCGATTGAAAAGGTCCAACTTTGTGTCCCGCAATCAACAATTCTGGCACATCTGTGCGAACTATACAACCTCTTGTACTATTGAGGAATTTCATTCTGAAACGTTCAATAACCTCTTCAGCAGCAGTTTCTTCAATCATATCTTCACACAAACCATTTTGGACGTTTAGTTGATAAAGCCCTTACTATACCAATTGCTAGGTACTCTTCATATATTATGTACTCGTATATTGAGTGAACAGGTATTCTGCCGGAGAAGCTTTTAAGGTTCCAAGAAGTATTTTCCTAAACACTCACGATTATGAAGATTCCTCAATAAAGGTGGACATCATCAATGGATATAGACCTCTGGACGGAGAAATTCCGACCCCAAACACTCAAAGACATCGTTGGACAGGATGCAGTAATTGAACGTCTGATTACGTTTATTGAAAGAAAAGCCGTACCCCATTGTCTATTCGCAGGTCCACCAGGTACTGCAAAGACTACCGCAGGAATGGCAATGGCAAGAGACCTCTTTGGAGATACATTTGATAGAAATTTCATGGAACTAAATGCAAGTGATGAACGAGGAATTGATGTAGTCAGAAACCAAATCAAGAACTTTGCCAGGTCTCTACCAGCAGGAGATGCTCCATACAAGATTCTGGTTTTGGATGAGGCGGACCATCTCACTGGTGATGCTCAACATGCTTTACGACGAACGATGGAAGCTTATGCAGCATCCTGTAGAATGATTTTGATTTGTAATTATTCAAGTCGAATCATTCCCCCAATTCAATCAAGATGTGCTGTTTTCAAATTCTCAAGACTCGATGATGCTGCTATTGCAAAACGACTTGAATATGTTAGTAAGCAAGAAAAAATCAAACTCAGTTCAGACGGTAAGAAAGCTATCCTCTATCTGGCTGAAGGTGATATGAGAGCTGCAATCAATCTTCTACAAGCAGCTTCATCCACAGGGGTGGAAGTTACAGATACAATTGTGTATTCAATATCTGGCAGGACTGATCCCGGCAGAATCAAGGGACTTCTATCAGATGCGCTTTCAAATCAATATAACAATGTCATCAGTACTTTGAGAACAATGATGTATCAAGATGGAATTTCTCCTATCGATTTGGTGAGACAAATTCACAGAGAAATACTAAATCTTGACATAGATGCAAGTTCAAAGATGCGTCTACTTGAGAGGACTGCAGAAGCAGAATTTCGTATTGCAGAAGGAGCAAGTGGTGAAGTTCAGCTTTCCGCTCTTTTAGCGCATATTCATCCGGAGCAGAATGAACAATGACTGAGAGAAACCTTCCTTGGCCTGAAAAACATCGTCCTACAAGTCTAAGTGAGATTGTGGGTAATGAGGATGTTATCAAGGGTTTGTGGGAATGGATTCGCGCTTGGATGGTTAAAATCCCCCGTAAGAGAGCTGCACTCCTAATCGGACCTCCAGGAATTGGAAAAACTGCATCAATCAATGCTATAGCCAACGATATGGATGCAGAGATTGTTGAATTCAATGCAAGCGACAAACGAAATAAAGCTAATATTGAGGTACAAGTTTGGAGATCCGCAACCCAACAAACACTTGATGGAAGATTTCGAATAATTCTCCTTGATGAAGTTGATGGTCTTTCTGGAACCAGCGATAGGGGTGGAGTTGGTGCGATTGTGAAAATAATCAGGGAATCCGTACATCCTATCGTGATGACTGCAAATAATCATGAAAGCCCTCGCATCAAAGACTTGCTCAAACACTGTCAAGTTTTTCTCTTCCGACCAATTGAAAAAACTCATGCATTGACCATATTAAAGAAAATAGCACTTAGTAATGAGGTTGAAATCAAAGACGAGATATTTGATACAATCATCGCACGTTCAGGTGGAGATCTTCGTGCAGCAATAGCGGATTTGGAAGCCATTGCAGGAGGTACAATGTCCGCTGGAGACCTCGGTTTAGGTATAAGGGATGTAAGCCGCGGGATTGAGGAAACACTCAGTCGACTTTTCATGACGACTGATACAACTGTTGCTAAGAATGTAGTTTCGCAAACATCCGTTGATCACGACCAACTATTATTGTGGCTTGAGGAGAATCTCCATCATCATCTAACCACACCTGAGGAGCTTGAAAATGGTCTTGAGGCACTATCTCAAGCAGATCTCTATCTTGGACGTATTATGCGTGGACAGAACTGGAAACTACTCTCCTATACCTACGATTTTCTTTCTGCTGGAGTATCATCAAGCCGCACCGAAACTCCGTACCGAAAAGTAGAGTATACTCGACCTGATTGGCCTCTACTCATTTTCAAGGGGAAAATAATGAGAGATAAAAAAGCAGAATTAGTTTCCAAGCTCTCTACAATCACTGGAGTATCCCGTAGTAGAGCTCAGCGAATCTACGTAAGAGATATTGAAAAAATAATTGAGAGCAATCCCAAGGAAATCCAAAAATTCGCAAGTTGGTTGGATCTTAAAACCTCAGCCTTTCGTTAGTGAGAAAATCCTCTGAAAATCCCTTTAGCGTACTAACGGATCTATTATAGAACATTAGACGCTCATTCAGAATTTTTCGGATTCGACTCATTGCATTTTTGCTAGTCATTAGTTTGAATGGTACAATTGCATCATAAAGAAACAAACATTCAGGATTTGCAGGTCTGATGCCACTTGCTATCACATCATGTCCAGTAAGCAATTTACTGACAATGTCAACTGAAAACTCACCGGTGCCTATCTTTGTGAGCAATGTGGTTAGTTTTCTGACTAATTTCCACAGGAAACTTGCTCCAAACACATCTAGCACAAGAGTGTCATTTCTTTCGCTTGCAAATATATTCAAAATTGTAGCTGATGACACACGATTTCCGTCAGGTTTTGATATCAATTTGTATTCATTAGTTCCAATCAATAAGGCCGATGCTTCTCGCACCTTCTCGATGTCAATGTCTAATGCGCTCGTATCAAGATAATATCGATAGTGCCGCATCAACACATCATACCGGGGTTTGAAATTCGGTGGAGCGTGAGTGCTCGCCCAAAGAATGATGTCATCTGGAAGATATCGATTAACTTTATCGATATTCAGCTGTTTTTCAGTGGAAAACATGACTATTTGTCCCAGACTATGAACCCCTTTGTCAGTTCTCCCTGAAAAAAGAACTGTATTCGGTGAGTATTCATCCCTAGTGAATTCATTTAATGCTGCAATAAGTTTCCCTTGAATGGTATTTTGTCCTAGTTGCCACTGTGATCCATAATAATCACCACCAAGATAGAACAATTTACAGACATATGATTGCAAAAACTAGATCACTCCTGTTACGAGTGCCATAATTCGAAGAAATTCTTCAATGAGCGAGCTCTTAGGTCCTCAATGCGATATCTGTATATCTTAATCCGTCCAAAAACTTTCTCTTCTACCAACCCTGAGTTAATCAACACCTGAAGATGTGATTTGGTTGAACTATGATTCAAACTGATACGTCTACAAAGTTCAGAAATATTCAATTCACTAGACGTAGCAAGTTCCCTGAGTACTTTGACTCGTCCTTTTGAGGAAAAAAGGTCCTCGACAGAAATCCTGTTTTCAGTTTCAGCACTCATCAATCTAGCACTCCATTACTTGAGTAGTTTTGTCAGATATTCCTCCAATTTTTCAGCAGGAACCTCTGAGAGGCCTATGAGGGTTGTCTGACCTCTTTGACCCACGCTCGAACGTTTCGTATCAATAAGGGACTGGGCATTCAAATCTTGGACCCATTCCCAAATTTGTGTATGAGCTCGTGGCTCATTATCATACTCTTCACATACAGAACGGTACATATCCTCAACTTCTCCAATTGTGACATATACACTTCGTTTCTCTTTTAGTTGTCTTGCTGCAGCAAGTAACAGCAATTGACTATGAACAGGAAGTACTTCAAAAACTTCTTCCCTAAGCTCTGGATGAGTATCAGCTTTTGCTTTCCGGACATAATCGGGAATTACTAAATTTGAATCAAGACTATCAGACTGTTTTCCTGCCCGCCATAGTAACTCAATGGCATATCTGGCATCGCCTCTCTCAGCTGCGATTTCGCATGTAAGCTGCATTGTTTCATTCATCACCACTCCATCCTCAAAAGCCATTTTCTTTCTTTCATTGAGAATATCATACAATGCTTCTGCACTATACTTTTCAAATCGAAGTGCGTTTTTTTGAAGAGTGCTAAGAGTGCTTGGATCAAATACGCTTTCATCAAGTGGTAAGTTGCGTCCTACTCCTATAATTGAAAGCCGTTGGGGTGCGTTCAACCGGTCATCCATGAGCCTAGTCAAATTGTACAGGATATCAGACCCCTTCTGTTTTATGAAATAATCAAGCTCATCAAGAATCACCAAAAGATACCGGTCCTCCGCATCTAAGACTTCAATTAGCATCTGAAGTAATTCTTCCGGAGAATGACCTCTTCTTGGAAATTTCGGCTTGAACTCCTTGAGCATCTTGAGATAAACAAGATACGCACTTTTATTCACTCTGCAATTGACATGCAGCTTGTGTAGTTTTATCTCTCTCCTTCCAGCAGCCTGCACCATCTGCTCTGCAAAACGCTTGGTAACAGCTGTTTTTCCAGACCCAACAGGGCCTTCAATTAGAAACTTCTGGCTCATTCGACCTGGTGAAGAAATCATAGTCTTGAAGCTCTGTGCCAACGTTCGTAATTCTGCTTCTCTATGAGGAAGTGCTTCAGGTACATAATCTATCGATAAGTATTGTTCAGATTTGAACACACTTCGCCTGCTTAGCTCATCCTCTACAAAATCTCGTGGCATATCAAACCAATAGAAATCCATCCAAATTAACTTAAAAGAGTTGTGCGAATTGTTCATTTAATCGTACAATAATGGTAGAGGTAGCCGAAACTAATGTGGCGAGCTCTTAACTCAAGATCCCTATCATTGTCTACTGACTCAATGGGGTCATGACAATCATCGCTCGCCATGAAAAGAGAAACATATTACCTTAAATCTCACGCTATCGCATCATGAATCGTTTTCAAGAGGTTCTGTTATCGTAAAATCCTCTGAAAGCTGCGAGGATATGAGAATGGCTAAGAAAACACTGGCATGGTTAGCACTAGTAATAACCACAGTTATTTGGTCATCATCCTTGATTTTCGGGAAGATAGTTTATGCAGATGGAATGACTCCAATCATATTCGTTGCACTTAGATATACAATTGCAGCTCCTTTTCTAGTCGTACTGGTACGCCTCACGCGTTCTACCTCAACGTCCACTAAAACAGTGAAATCGAAATGGAAGATACTATTTATTGCAGGAATTGCCGGGCCTTTCCTTTCCCAAACATTGCAATACATCGGATTGAGCATGACGACAGCTGGAGAAACACTACTTCTATTGAATTTGACTCCTGTTTTTGCGGTAATGATTGCAGTACCCATATTGAAAGAACGAATAACTTCTGAGAAACTCAGTGGACTGATTCTAGCTACTCTAGGTGCAACTATGATAGTCATTGGAGGCAACTCACTAAATTATGGATTTGAAACTGTCCGCCTGCTGGGTGATGGAATAATAATTCTCTCAACAATCCTTTTTGCAGTCAATGGCATCGCTGGAAAAATCGCAGTTGATTCTGTAGATGCAATTTCAGTAACACTCTACAGCACCTTGTTTGCAATCCCATTCATTTGGTTATCTGCAGGTTTAATGGGAGATCTACATGTTTTACTTGAGCTAAGTTTCGAAACATGGATCATTATGTTATGGGTGGCAATCGTAAACACGGTGGTTGGGTTCATTCTGTATTATGAAGCTATGAAACATATTGAAGCATCAATTGTTCAAATTGGACTAAGTCTAATTGCAGTTTGGGGCGTAATAATGGCAGTCCTAGTTCTAGGTGAATCAACATCAATCTTCCAAATTCTAGGAGGCGCTTTGACGATAGTAGGTGTAATCCTAGTACAAAGAATACAAAATACGTCAAATGATACTAGCAATGCAGCAGATAAGCAAGTGAAATCTGCGTAGAAAGTATATTCTATTTAATGAAAAAATCCAATTGGGATGGAGTGATTCTATTGATGGCCAAGGATTACGCAACAATTTCAAAGTTCGAGCTTCTAACGGCAGAATGTTGGCCTGCGCGTGAAGAAAAAACTATCAAAGGATGGCTTCTACGAGCACACGACGGTGTCACAGCAAGAGCTAATGCAGTTTATCCATATACAAACGAATCCAATATAGAATTATCCGCGTTAATTGAAGAAGCAATCAAGTTCTTTGAAGAGCGTGGACATCCTCCAATCTTCAAAATGACAGATGTGTGTCGTCCTGAAGGATTGGATTTGAAGCTGACCGACCTTGAATTCGAAGTTGAAATGAGAACACATCTTAAAATCGCACCAATAGATAATCTTACTTCAATAAGTCCAACAATAATTGTGAAGATTGATGAAACTGTCCCATCGGACTGGTTCGAGGCGTATGCAGAATCATCTGGTTATTCAGATCGTGCTATATCTGCTCGCAGAAGTATAATTGAAGACATTAAGCTCAGGAAAGCCTTTGCTTCTGTGTTAATTGATGGAAAAATAGCAGGACTTGGATTGGGAGTAGTAAATAATGGGTGGTTAGGACTCTTTAGCATAGTAGTATATTCCCAATATCGTCGAAAAGGGATTGGAACCTCTATTAACCAAGCACTAGGCTCATGGGGGAAACAACTAGGTGCAGAAAATGCATTCCTCCAAGTGGAATTTGATAATCACACTTCTATTGCAATGTATGAAACGATGGGATTCAAAACTCTCTATGATTACTGGTATCGTGTTCGACGGAATCTTACGTAGAACTCTTTTCTTTAATAGTAAACATCAATACATTTTCAATATTCTATGCCAAGTAGGTATGTAGCAATGTCAGATGAAGCGCAATCATACGAGTACAAGAAAATCGATGAACAAATAATTGCGAGTATCCGAAAACCCCTCAAGAAAAGAATAGAATTGAAAGAACGATTCGAGAAACTCAGAGAAGTTTGTGTAGACCATATTTGTGGACCGGCCATAATGATTCAGCATTACGACACAAACGTAGAGGATGGATTAGATATCGAAGCGGGGTATCCTGTCAAACAAGATATCGAAACTGAAGAAATCAAGACTCGACCTCTTGAAGCCTTGTATGCACTGACCGTAATTTATCGAGGCCCTTACGAAAAATTAGGTGAAGCATTCAGAAAATTGCATGAATATCGATCAACCCGAGGCCTACCTACTGGTTTAAGCCCCAGAGAGGTCTATCTGATGGGCCCCTTCATGGATGATCCTGAGGACAATGTAACTGAGCTTCAAGCTACCTTACATGATTGGGATGTCCGATTTTGTGGAAGTCTAGAAGAATTCCTAGAGAATGAACCAAGAACAGAGATTCTGGAAGGATTTGGAAAAAATCACACCATTTACTTCTGCTGAAGAGCGAGCCAAATGGATGATTCAAGCAATTGAAAAACTAGACCGAGTAGCAAACGAGGAACAGAAGTTTGAGGTCATCTCGCGATGTGCACATGTAAGACCAGCAGCAGATATTGACCACTGGAAAGAAATCTTCGAACGGAACCATGACATTGATGAGTTTCTATCAGAATACAAAGATAGTCTACCTTTCTTAGAGAAACCATATCACGAAGGCAACATCCTCTATACTAGTAAACCTCCTGCTGATAGAGATGCATATGATAAAGCGACAACGATTCAAGGGAAAATCAAAGCGGCCTGTTTCTGTCCAATCATTCACGCGGCATTGGATAAAATGTCAAAAACCTACTGCTATTGTGGAGCTGGTTGGGCTCGCCAGTTGTACGAGGGTATGTTTGGTGAATCCGTGAAGGTTGATATTGTGAACACTGTGGTAGCAGGAGACAAACTATGCAAGTTTGCAGTGCATATTCCAGATCATGTCATCAAGACAACTTGAACATAATCCCAAACGTAAACAAATACAGTGAAAATCACAATTCCCACCGCATTTGATAGTAACAACTTGTGACTCTATTCTGTGACCCTAAGAAGTGGCTTCGGTATATATACCAAAGTTGAGTGGTATATATTGTGAAACATTATGGCTCTAGCAAGCAATAACCGACTTTCCTCCGTGAAGAAGAACAAAACAACCAAAGCTCAGTCAACTGGCGCTATTGGTTACGCTTTCAGCACTGTTGTAAGGTGATTAAGAAATGGCATTAGCAAAGACTACCAAGAGCAAGGGTAAGAACGCTCAACGTCGTATCTCCACCAAAGCAATCACACAAGTTTACTTCAGGAGATAATTACAATGACTATTAATCCAACTCAAGTAACCCCCAAATTACAATCACATGAGCCCCGCAAGGGCAGTGATCTATCCCTAGAAGAAGTACTCGCTCTTGAAGCAACATGAGTACTTCACTCTTTTTTCTTATCCATTAACCCACTTTCAGTACAAATAGATTAAATCTTGTATCAATTTTGCCTATGACCCCGAAAATGGTTAGGCAATTATTTTCATAGGCCTACAAATAAGTAAAACATCCATCTAACATAATGATATAATATGATATTTACCTATTACGATAATCAAAAAAAGCAAAATAAACACACTCTACTACTTGAAGAGTGTTGTTTCAAGCAATTCGGTGAATTTGAATGAATAAGAAGAAAGCAGCTTTCGCTGCATTACTAGTTTTCGTTCTGCTAGGTTCTTCAATACCCCTATTTCTATCGAGCCCTTTAGTACTTCCTACTTCTAATGAGAACCAAGTCCTAGAGATTGCTCCAATCGGGTACTCTGAACCAGCAGCAGTGGGCGGAAACTGGGAAACATCTGCCTTTGGAAATATTTCATTGATGGCTAAAGGTAATTTCTCAGTAGGCACAGCCCATGATTTTATAATCGTAAACGGATCTACACCTGGACAGTTTCCAGTTCTCTTTGATGAATATTCTACTTATACAGGTGGGATGATTCATCTGGTAAGTGGTATTACTGGAAACATAGTGTGGAGTAGAACTATTAACAATACAGTGACCGATCTTGATATCGCAGATATCGATGGCGACGGTTATGATGAAGTTGTAGTTTCAGTACTACGATGGAATGCATCTGATAGTGATGATCATTACAAAGAGGATAATGGTGGCCAACTATTTGCCCTTGATCGAACCAATACCGTTCTTTGGAATCATACTTCAGGCACAGATGGAGCCTATATGTCAGTTATTGGAAATTTCACAGCAGATGACAAGTTAGATGTTGCTACTGTTTGGACAACTGACACATTCTTTGACTATAATGTCACATTCTATACTGCAGAAGATGGTACTCAATGGGACAGCTATTTGGGGAATCAGTATGTACATACGAATTGGTATGACAACGGTACGCTATACACAGATCCATCACATACCTACGGTTACATGGCACTACCAATTCAAGGAGTCGCAGTTGACTACGATCAAGATGGACTTGACACCCTAGTTCTCCAAGCAAATGCGGGAATCTACAACGATACTGACGAACATGAAATGCTTGAGGAATATTCAATGCTTCTCTACCACTATGAGGGATTATCTGGTTATGTCGAGTTCAATGTGACTTTTGCAAAACCAACTGATCCACATGGATATGATTTCTATGCGCCCGAGATGGTGGCAGGTAAATTCATTGATAATTCCAATTCAGAAGAATTAGGCATTGCAGTAGCATTGAATGACACACACAGGTTAGTAAACATCTTCGATGAGTCTGGAAGTGTCTTAGCTACAAAGACTCTGGTCAGATCTTATACTGCAAAGCTCATGGCTGCTGACATTAACGCAGATGGAATAGATGATCTCATTTTGAGTGATATCAATCTACAAGGTTACGGTGGAATGCCAAGCCCAGCTGTACTTGCAGTACTTGACGGAACTGCTCTCGATGTGATGTTCAAGAGTTTATCAGGAGTTAGCGGATCTGAAGGTCTTCTAGCATTACAGTTTGATGTGGGCGATATCTCAACAGACAGTGGTCTTGAGATAGTTGTGAGTGGGATGAGCAGTCTAGTTGTGTTAAATTCCACTGGCGACGTTATCTATCATGAAACCTTTTCCGGCTTAGGATATTATTCATTCTTCTCGGATGTAGATTTAGATGATAAACCTGAAATCGTTCGTGCTTATTCCACATGGAGCATATTTGGCGGATCAGGTTATACCACAATAATCTCAACTATCGATGAGTTCGTGATGATGATTCCTGGGAGTCTGACAGTGGATGAATGGATTGTGTCTCCAAATGAGAACGTCACAATGTCCGCACAGTTCATCGCACCTTTTGAAGCTCTTACTAGTGTTAATATCAGCATATGGAATGTATCAGCTCAACCTGGTCCAGGGTATATATCTTACAATGTCCTAGGTCCAATCTTAGACACTAGACTTGTAGATTTTGCTGTGGGAGTTCCCTATGTATATGATTTCGAATACAATACAACTACCATCATGAGTAATCAGCTAGCTTTCTCAATAAACAATGTGAGTTCAGCGTCTACAGCTGTCGGGATATTCTCTATAGGTTTACCACCAGCTGCCAGCTATACCGACTATGAAGATCTTATCAACAAAGGTCTTGATTGGATTCTGAATGACCAGAATTCAGATGGAAGTTGGAATTTCACTATGGAATCTGACGGAGACGATAAATGGATTGTTCCAAGTGTGGCAAGCACTGGGATGTCTGTGATCACTCTACTAAACAATGACACTATCGGAATTCCTGTCACTTCAGCAATCGATTGGATTCTCGAACAGCGGAACACAACAACAGGTTCAATCTTCCATCCTTACCAGAATGCAACTGATGTCATAGAAACAATTTGGGGCCTTTTAGCTCTAAATGCCTATAATGGCACACTGGATACTGCAAATGCTACAATCATGGGGACAATAACTAATGCCACCAATTGGTTAGCAGAGGCTCAGTATTTAGATGGGGATCTATTTTGGGACAACGGTTGGGAACCAATAGAAGCCCCCTACGGATACTATGGTGGCTGGTCAGAACAGTTCAACGGTACTGACGATCCAGAACCTGCTGATATGTACGTCACTAGTCTTGCACTATTGGCGCTTAGTCAGGCTGGATATTCAAACAGTGAAACTTTCGATGCTGCGGATGCTTTCATCATCCATGCTCAGAACGATTTGCACACAAATCCATTTGGCCTACGAACAAATGATGGTGGTTTCTTGGGAATACCATCCAGACAAGTAGGATCTATGGGTTCAGCTACCGGAGCTGGTTTA
>Ga0114923_10000127_pt1 | contig 58806 bp, 104 predicted proteins | sample SumtaG_FD_89578 | JGI IMG/M metagenome (GOLD analysis project Ga0114923, IMG submission 89578) | Deep subsurface microbial communities from Indian Ocean to uncover new lineages of life (NeLLi) - Sumatra_00157 metaG | ecosystem: Environmental > Aquatic > Marine > Oceanic > Sediment | place... | reverse complement strand
TGTTCTAAAACATAACCGTTTTTATCTGCTCGGTGGTGTGTTGGATTTCAGATTGAGATGTTATGTTCATTCGTTCTTTTTCCGCCTTTCCATTGGGGATTATTTTTACCACAATTTTTCCCTTTTCTTGATTTGCTTATTTTTTCTCGTTGTTCTTTTGGCATACTTCTTCCTTTTATAGCCCCACCAATTCTTACAGGTATATTATATTTCTTTAATCGTCTATAAATTGTACTACTATGGCATTTGGCTTCTTTTGCTATTTCATTAGCGGTTTTTTCTTCTTCTAAATATTTTTTTGATAGCCAATCCTTATTAATAAATACAGTTCTTTCCATAATTATAATTAATAATAAAAATATTTAAACTTAAAGAAAATGGTTAAATTACTTATAATAGCTCCTTTCCATGATTACCCTACAACGTTATCTAATAAAGCGGTTAAAAGGTTGATACGTTTTATTAAAGCTCATAAAATTGAATATCATTTATTAACATCTGTTTTAGCAAATCGAGCAAATATTAACAGAAAAGCCAAGAAAAATAAATATGATGCGGTTTTTTATTATGGACACGGTCAAGAGGACAGGCTTGGTGATTGGGCAATTTCTTTTGTACCCCTGATAGACAAAAAAAATATTCATCTTTTTAAAGACAGTATTTTTTATACGATGAGCTGCTTATCAGGAAGAGAATTAGCACCCGCAGCGATTAAAGAGGGTGTTCGGGCTTATTTTGGTCATACTGTACGATATTTCGCATTTATTAATGATATAACAACTGATTATGATTTTTTTGCTGATTGGGTTAAATTAGTTAATTATATACCTAAGCGTTTAATAATAGGTGATACAGCGGGAAAAGCAATGAAGTTGTATGAGAAGTTTGCTAATAATATATATATTAAATATCTACACATTGACAGGGATAAAAATCTCATTTTATTATATTCTAATGCATTGCATTTAGAATTATATGGGGATAGTACTGCAATTTTACTTAAATCTTAAATAATGCTAAAACTATTTTAATATTAATTATGAGCTTTAGAAATATGTCTCAACGGCAAAATTACGATGTTCTAAGAACTCGTTCTGCTAAACCATCTGACGAGAAAAAGTGGCATGATATATATCCCCCGCAAGTAGGAAAGTTTTTTGCGCTTTTTAACAAATTTGCTGTGGCTAATTGGGTTCCTGCTGTAGTTGGAATAACTGCTGGAATAGCTGCTGCAGTCGGCGGTTTTTATATCGGTCAAAAATATTCTACAATGAATATCGCCAAGAAATTTGCTAAAAAAGCTACACATTTATTTCCTAAGAAAATGCGAAAATATTTTTAGGTGGTTTTAAATACCTGATATTTTCCGAAATCTGTTTCGACAGATGAAAACGTTAGGAAAAATGATGGTTGAGGACGACTTACACGATGTAGGACTATTCAAATATTCTAACCGAAACGGACATAAAGACCATCCAAGTAATATACACCATTGGCAATTGGGATTCGGAATTTGGTATTTATCCGAGCTATTAAGTCTTTTTAACTTTTTTTTCCCGTTTGAGAAGCAAATGAAAAAAAAAGCTCAAATACAACAAGAGATTAATAAACTTAAACAACTTAAATTAAATTATGCCAACCAGAAAAGACCACAGGAATTTAAGCAAAATCATTTTAGGGGAGTCGGGAGACGAATATAATGTCGGAAGAAAAAGTGGATAAAATTAGAAGTAAAATTAGAAAGATAGAATCGATTGGTACGCCAACGCCAATTAGACGGCAAAATAAAAAACCAGTTCCTAAATCAAGAGAGTATGGTTCTTATCAACATTTTCAGAGTGAATGTATGAAACCCGTTGATGAACCAAACCAGATTCTCTTAGTAGAGTAGAAGTTATAACTGGAAAAGAAGGAGCACATTCTACTGAAAGATTAGTTCAATGTTCTGTCTTATGGGGTAAATATAGAAATACTGATAACCCTGTTAATGGACTTATGAATGAGTTAAATAAAGCTCAAAAATCAAAAAAAAGTGAAGTACCAATTGACCAAAATAAGTTATAAAATGTGGAAGCTTACATATCCATATCTCTGTACCGAATGTGGAAGTGTTCTACATAACAAGGCGCAATATTGTCAATATTGTGGAAAAGAAGATGTTTTAAGAGAAACTACCAAGAAAGATTATAAATTAAAATTTAAGAAAATGAAAGAATTATGACTGAAAAAAATTATATGATAGTTCAGGACGGATGTGATGCATGTAATATGGCTAAAGAGATACTTAAAGATAATATTAAAAACAAAAGATTAATTTTACTTGATATAAATTCAAAAAAAGGAGCGGAATTAACTGAAAAACATAAAATTGAAACCGTTCCGACTATTATTAATGAAAAGGACACATTTCAGCAAAAGTGTTTTCTTGTTAAGGATGGTTCAAAAATGTTATGTGATGACGGTTCAGAAAAACAGTTAATTAAAGAGAGTGAATAAAATGCAAGATTATACGGCAGATATTTTGAAAGGTACGTCAATTAGCTTATTCGGATGCGTTATGTTTTGGAATCTCCGTAAAAGTAAATATTTCAGAAAATATTTATTGAGCAAAATGTCTCCTGAGACACTTAATAAAATTGCTTGGGGTTTATCCTTTTTCGCTAAAGGAATCGGTGCAGGATATTATCTCAAAGCATTAAAAGAATTCAGTAAAAGGGGTAAACGTGTTTAAAAGAGCAAAAATAATAAACTGTAAATGTAGTGATGTTTTTTCAGTAGAAGAACAAGCTCAATTAGGAGATATATTAGTTAGGGATGTTAATGATTATTATGAAGAAATTAAAGATATATTTAAAGACCCTACTAATCCAAGCCAAGAAGAAATAGAAGCTAATAGTGAATTGGTACAAGATTTTACAAAATGGCGAAACATAACTAATTTAATATTAAAGAAGTGTGATTTAGAAGAATGGAAAGTACCAGAAGTATATGACCACGAAGAACATAAAAAACTATGGGAAGAGGGAAAAATATAATGGAATCGTGTAAATGTGAGTTTCCCACTAAAGAACAACGGAACAACGCTCAATTCGAAATTCTCAAGGATGAGAGGCTTGCGTTGCCAACAGAAGCGATAAAGAAGTCTATAGATGAAAGTGTTCAGGATAATTGGGTTATGAAGTGTGATTGTGATGATAAAACTAAAATAATCTCTGCTGCACATTATGAACATAATGATTGGTATCTCTGTACTATAAAGAATGCCATAACGAGAGAGGGGTATGGTGGAAAAGGATTAGGCACTAAAATAAGTGAAGAATTAATGAATAAAATGGATAGGGATGATAATTGTTATGTATATGGAGCAGATATAGATTACGATAACGAGCCTTCTAAAAGGATATGGGAAAAACAAGGTTTTAAATCAGTTAATAAATTTAAATATAATTATGACAGTAAATCAGATATAGCTCATGTTTGGCATTATGTAAAAATTCCAAGCAGAGTTTCTGATAAGGAAATAATTGATATATTAGGATTAAAAGAGGTAAATTAAATGGCTAAAATAGATGCTTGTCAAAAAACGTTTGAACAGTTATTAAAAACATGTGGTATTGATGTTCCAGCATTAGGGAAAAGGAAAATAACCCCAGTTAAAAGAAAAAGAGTGATGAGTGGATATAATTGTTTTACTAAGAATCTATATGCTGCGGAAAAAAAAACTGCCGAAGCAAAAGGCATAAAACCAAAATCGTATGGTGAATTATTAAAAATGAAAACATGGGGCACATTAACAGATAAAAATAAAGCTATTTGGAATGATTTAGCTACACAGGGATGTCCTGCAGTTTCAGACCCTTCTAATGTATAGGTGATTAAATGTCTGACATGGATGATGAATTCTCTTGCGACCCGTATGTAATATCTAAGAAAATGGGAGAGCTTAATGATGCTGAAAGGCAAGAATATACTTTAGGTATTTTGAGTATGTGCGCAGGAGCTACTGGAAAAAAGAAAGGCGGAAAAAGAAAACCGAGCGCTTGGAATTGTTTTATAAAAAAAAACAAGGGTCAATCTTTTGCTGAATTATCTCCTCAATTCAAGGCTCTTTCTCCTAAAGAAAGACAGAAATATGAAATCTCTGCTGATGCGGGGTGTGAATAATGAATATTGACGATTTAGATTTAATGCTTATGATGTTTTTTTTAGAATATAACGGTAAAACTCATACCTCTGTTGATGCTGTTAAAGTTCTTTATGCTCCCGATAATAGGGATGATATGATTAGGCTTGTAAATAGGGTAAATTATCGACTTAATAAATGGGTTGAGCGTAATGTTTTTATAAAAGAAATTAAACAAGATGGGAATAAAAAAATATCTTATTATACTGTTAATTTAGAAGCTATATATTATGGTGATGCTGAACTAAATATTGTTGGTAAAAGAATTAGCGCGGGAGAGGCTATTGTGTTAGAATTAAAGGATGGTCAGTATTTAGTATCTTTTAAAAATAGTTGTTAAAAAACTTTTTTAAATCATCTTTAAATAAGATATAACTTAATTTTAAATCAATCAAACAAGTTTTAAAAAAATAAAAGTTGATTTAAAAATGACTAAAAAGAAAAATCGAATTTCTATTTTTGGTAAGACGTTCCATGTCACCCCTGCTGGTAAGATTCTTCCGTTAGGAGCTAAGAAAAATTGGTTTACTGATTGTATGTCAGAACAAACTAAAGGTAAAATGGCAACTGGTAAAGGAGCAGATAATAGAGCCAAATGGCAGTCTGCACTTCAGTCGTGTGCTACACCAGAAGCTCATTATGTACCCAAGACGCTTAAACCAAAAGGAAGAGGTAGAACTGCTGCTGTAGGGAGACCGAGAAAGAAATAACTGATGAAATAGAATTTTAACTTTTTTTTATTTTTTATTTTCGCTAAATTTAAATACTTTATTTTTAAATAATAATTAAGGCTTCTTTCTTTCCATGTTATAACAATGACAAAAAAGGGAAGCAGAGTCAGAGACCTCATCCAGTCGAAAATTCTGCTTCCTAAAACCTTATATTAATAAAAAAACATTTTTTAATTATGCTTAATAAAAGAAAAATAAAAAAAGGTTTATTAGTTATTGGGATAACTTCAGCTATTCTATCTATGTTATCTGCTACGATTTCACTATATTTGAGTTTTAATAATGATTAAAAAAGCAAGTAAATTCCAAAAAAATGTTGTTGAGCAGGTAGAAAAAATAGGGGATGCTATAACACTAATAGAAGAGATATGTAAGGTTATAGAAGAGTTAGACCCTATTTTAATATATGGAATGGAAGAAGAAACCCATTATACTTTGCCTATTACTGAATTTATTATTAATCATCGTAAATATACTATATGGTATAATGAAATGAGAGATGTCTTATTTAATGATTTAACAAGTGGAGCTTATATAATAAAAAATGAATTTTAATTATTGTAGCCAAAACAGAGGAACTTATCTGAAAATAGAATTAGGAAAACCTTATCTTTATTTCTCTTGTATTTGGTTTAAAATCTATAAAATTAGGTACTCGACCTATGAAGAAGAATATATTGTTTGGAATTGGCGTAGAATAGCTGCTTATAGAGCTAAACATCAAATCATAAGAAAATTTGAAACCAAACTAAAGAAAAGGATAAGAAGGATACGGGGTAGTAGAAGAACTGATAATTAAATCCTTTTATGATAAATATCTCTTAATTTAACTTTCTGTTCAAGTAAAATATTTCTTACCGTTCCAGCGCTTATTATAATATCTTCTCCTACTAAAAATTTAGAAATGGCTGTTAAGCCTAACTTGTTTTGTTCATATAATTTTACAATTTTCTTTATTACTAACGGGTCTTGTACTATTTTATGTCTGCCTAAAACCCCGCCCTTATCTAAATATCTTTCTATTCCTTCTTTTGAATGTTCTTTAAATAAAGCAGCATTAAATTCAGCGATAGCTGCTAATATATGAAAAAACAATTTCCCTTCAATTGTAGAAGTATTTATACTTTGTTCGGTGGCTATGAATGTTTTATTATTTTCATTGAATCTTACCATCAATTCTGATAATTGTTTTACTGAACGTCCAACACGGTCTAATCTCTGTATTATTATACCATCTGCTTCATTATCGAATAATTTTTTAATCATTTCTTCATAGGCAGGTCTATATGAAAATGCTGATATGCCCTTATCTTCAAATATACTAATAAGCTCAAACTTATCGTTATTATAATCCATAAATTTCTTGAGAGAACGGTGCTGATTTTCCATAGTACCATCTTTTAACTGTTTCTTGGTAGAAACTCGCATATAGGCAAATAGTTTTAGTTTTGTCATTTTTTTAATGACCCATTTTTAATTATTTGAGCCATGTTATTAATGGCATCACGTAATTTATTCTCTTTTGGAAAATAATAATGATAATTATTTACTGGTGAACAAGCCTCACAGTATATATAATGATTTTGACAATTATCCCTTTTTGATGATGGACAATTATCATAAACCTTACCACTAAGACTATCTACGTTTTTCGGCATTTTAATCATTCTATAAGATTTTCTAATAAGGGTAAACATAATTCCCATGAGTCTTTCCAAGTATTTCTGTCATCCATCCATTTATAATATAAAACTTCGTTAAATCCTAATTTTTTAACTCTTGAGAGAAATTCACATAAATCAACCTTTTTAACGATTAATTTAATTCCCCCACATCTATTAAGCTGGTCTTTAAAAGGACTATCTCTATAGGATAATATGACATTCATTTTTATATTTTCATCCTGTTAATATGTTGTATAAGTAGATTTTTCAATTTATTAATATTCTCTTCAGTTTTTTTAAGCAATATATCATCTTCTCGTGCTATTTTATTATCTTTTATAGTATTTTGCCATATTTGATATAATTCATATACTTGATTATATAATGTATCTAACGACATTTTTTCTCTGATGCTTTCATTTGTAATATCAAATATAGCTACTACTGTAAACATCCCCTTATTAAAACCTTCTTTAAAAGCCTCAAACTCATAATCCATTTTTTAATTCCCCTCTTACTTGCATTAATAGTTTTCCTAACATATCTTTTCCTTTAATGCCCCAAAACATATCAGTAGGACTGTTTTCGTGTAATGTGGCATTCCCAGTAGCTAATAATTTTTTTGCTAATAATGAATTTTGGTCGAATTTAGCTCTTAATCCTTTTTTCATTATTAGAAGTTTTTTTGCATCCCAATATGGTATTATTTCTTTTTTTCTTAAACTTCTTCCTGCTTTCATTGCCAAAAATGGATTTGGAGCACTTCTAATCCAGAATCTAATTCTTTCAGTCTTACCTTTTTGAGATTGATAATAATGTTCATTAGTTTGATAATATAGACCATCAACCATTTGTGTAGCTCGTTCAAAATTGCTTAACCATCCATATTCTTTATTTCTACTATAAAATAGAATATATTTATTTATATATTCTGTCATTTTACATCTCCAAACCACAAAAAGGACACCATATTCTATCTTTCGGTGTTAATTTTTCATTACAATAAGGGCATTTATCCCTAATTGGATATAATGAATCCATAGTATCTTTTTTTATAATATTTTGATATATTTCTTCTTTATTTTGTGAAATAAATTTTGAAACAATACGTTTTTCTGACATTTTTTATAATCCTTAAAATATTTTAAACTTATTAATTATTATTGGTTAGAATATTTAAGGTTAGTTTTATTTTTATAAGATGGCTATATTATTAACATCATTTTACGTAGCAGCTTTTTTTCTGTGTAATTTTGTTTAACAAAATGAAGCAGCTTTTTTCCGCAGCATGTTTTTGTTTAACAAATTGTTAAACAGTTTTGATGTTTATGGTAAGTTTTTATATTTCTCTTACTACATTGTAAGTATGAGAATAAAATGTGGTGGTTTTAATTTCATATCGTAAATATTATAAAACGCCCTTATCTATTGAATCTACCAAAAATACCCTTAAGAGCGAACTTAAAAATTTACAACGGGATTTACAGGAGCTTCAAAACCGAAACCCGCCCCGCCGACAGAACAATTATTTTGATTTAGATAATTTTCTTACTAATAAGTTTCTTCTAATTGGTGGTTGTATTTTGCTTGGTATTGGCATAGCATATTTTCTTTTTAATCCTAATTCTACAAGGCGAAGGTGTTAAATAATCGGTGTACATGAACTTAAGGAGCAAATTGAAAAGAAAAAACGAGCTATTGCTTCTTTAAGAGAAAAAACCAGATTTAACGCTGATAAATATACTAAGATAGATGATATATTATTAGAGTTAGTTGAACAACAAGAAACCACTAATGAATTATTAGTTCTTAACAGTCGCATACTTTTTGCCTTTTTGAAAGCGGTATCTGGTGGTGTAATTCCCGAAATTGAAGGTATTGACGCTCTTGCGGGAAATAAATATACTACAAAAATATTTCATGTTGATAATGTTAAATTCTCAATTCTTAATAGAGATGAAATGATTTTTAAGCTTGAAGGTAGTGGAATCATTTCGGAAATTGAATTAGTGTCGAGTAATTCAACGGTAAATAATAAGAATTATAAAGTGCGAATTGTAGCTGATGATAACGTGATTTATAATGATAGTTGGGATAATTTTAATTCCCGTACTATGCATGAAGCAGATATGACTGCTTTTAATAATGATGTTATTGCTAATAAGTATGTTTTATTATTTCAAGATATTTGTTATGAAGATTCTTGTTATCTTGAAGTTTATGAAAGTTATGCTGATTTTGATTATATTAATGTTAAATACCACGAAAAAATAGGTATCTTATAATGGGAGCTGTGGAAGGGTCTAAGAGATTAGACATGGATTTAATATTAAAATAATTTTCTTTCCTTTTTTTAAATTCTCTTCAGCCCATAAAGGTTGTAAATTTTTCAACGCCCAGCATTCTTGAAATTCATCATCTTCATAAGAAGTAAAATCGAACGATGATACGGGTTTAATATGGTCAACATGCCATTTACCACGATTATCCCAGCTCATTCCATCTTTAAATTGTTTTTCTAAATGTTCCATAAGGTCTTGTGTTGTATATCCAATAATTTTTTCCCACGAATATCCTTTTTTAGAACTACCTTTTCTTTTTAATGATTTCCAGATTGCTGTACTAAATCTATGGTTTAACAGGATTTCGGGTTTTTTCCGTTTTTCTTTTATATATTTATTTATTTCTTCTCTATGAGTTTTTTGATATTGTCTATTATATTTATTCCTTTCTTCTCTATTTTCTCTATAATATTGTTTATTATGTTGTTTTATTTCTTCTTTATGAGTTTGATAATATTGTTTACCTTTTTCATTTATTTTCTCTTTATTAGTTTTATAATATCTCTTTTTCCCTTCTTTTATTTCTTCTTTATGGGTTTCTCTATATTGTTTTTTATACTGTTTATCATATTCTTTTTGTTGTTTTGCTATCTTCTCTTTATTAGCTTTTCGATATTGTTTCATATAACATTTTCGAGAGCAAGTTTTTTGATTAGGATAATTTTTAGCTGGAAAAAACAATTTTCCACAGCCTTCACAGATTTTCATAGAATTATCTCCTAATAATTATTCTTATAAAAAATATTTAAACTTCTATATTTATTATTATATATTTAATAAGTTTAATTCCTTAATATTATCAATATAAAATATCTGATTCTATAAAAAAAAAGTGAAAAAAATAAATGGGCGCTGAAGGTTCTAAACAATTACTCCGACAGTTAATAAATGTATGGAAAATCAAGAGAAACGCAAATCCAGCGTACATAGTTTATTTAATGGAAAGAATTTTTTTAGTTCTTGAAGATACTTATTCCGTTGGTACAGTAGAAGAACTTCAATCTGCTATTGATGAAATTGGTACTGAATCAGGAACTATATTTATAGAGAGCGGTACTTATGAAATAACTGTTCCAATTGATATAGATAATTGCGGTTCATTGGTTATATATGGACATGGAGATAATACAATTCTCAAACCTGTTGATGGTATAACAGTATTTAATATAACTTGTTGTGCTTCTTTATTGGTTAAAACATTGAAAATTGATGCTTCAAACTATACTGCTCCAAGTGTAGATGTTGAATTGGTTATTGTTAACGAAACAAATGATAATGTAGTAAGTTTTTCTGATGTCACCTTTGCGGGAGTTAATAGAGGTCGAGGATTTGATTTAATCTCAGAAAATTGTATTATTGAAAATTGTAATATACATGATATGAGTTATGGAATTCTACTTACTGGTGATCATCAATTAATTGTTCAGAATAAAATTGCGAGTTGTGAAATTGGTATATATGCTGGTGGTTTATATCATACAATTACTGGGAATACAGTAAATAATCATTCTAATCTTGCAATTTATGTTCAATGTAGTTATTCTAATGTAAGTAATAATATTTGTACTACTAATCCAAGTGGAATATCTCTTAATGGAGCGAATAATAATACTATAGCAAATAATACTTGTGCTTCTAATACTTTTAATGGTATTCGAACAATTCTGAGTAGTTATAATACCATTTCAGGAAATACTTGTAATGATAATGATTCTAATTTGGCGGGAGGTTCAGCGGGAATCTTTATTGACGCTAACTGTGATTATAATACTATTTCTGCTAATTCATGTAATAATAATAATAATGCGGGAGCGGGAGATGCTATGGGAATATTTATTTCTGCCGCTACTTGTAATGAAAATATAGTTGCTGCGAATAATTGTAATGGGAACGATATTGATTTCTTTGATGCTGGAACAGATACTACGATTGAATATTTTGTCCAAGACGAAGAAGAACTTCAAGACGCTGTCGATTCAATTGGTTCTAAGTCGGGAATAATTAATATTGAAGGGAGTTTTACTATAGCCGCTCCTATTGACATAGACAACGCCGCAATACATAGAGGAAGTTATATAATTCGGGGGGATGGTTCTAATACTACATTAACACCGAGCGGGAATTTTAATTGTTTTAATATTAGAGAAGCTCGTTCGGTTATACTTGAAAATTTTAAAATTGATGCTGCTAATATTGTCGGAACTACGCCTGCAATTTATATTGTAGAAGCTTCTGATAATACTATTTTTGTTAATAATATTACAATTGTAGGAAGTGGAGCTGATGGATATGGTATTAGCATTGGTTCTCCTAATTGTAGAATTGAGAATTGTAATATAAGTAGCATGTTAGATGGTATTGTTGCAACTGACGAACATTGTATTATAACTGGAAATATATGTAATTCCAATTCTAATATTGGTATCTTTCTTAACACCGTTGATTATATAACAGTTCAATCAAACACTTGTAGATTAAACCAATATGGTATTTATTTAACTTCTGCTAACAAAAATCTTATATTAGGTAATACTGTAGAAGCTAATACTGCTGACGGTATATATCTAAATAATTCTGACCAAAACACTTTTGAAGGAAATATAATTGATGGAAATATTACAACCAATGTTGGTACTGACCACGCTGGAATAACACTTTCTAATTCGCTCAATAATTTTATTATCGGAAATACTATAATTAATAATACTAATGGGGGAGCTGGAGAGGGTTATGGTATTTATTTAGTGAACGCTGCTTGTATCGAGAACATAGTTCGTTCTAATACTATATCTGGAAATGATATTCAATGGAAAGATGTTGGTGTAAATTCTGATTTTGAATATAGATGTTCTACCAATGACGAAATTCAAGATGCTATAGATTCTATAGCGGGAAAGGCAGGTGTTATTAAAATCGTAGGGGCTATTGCTGATGTTCAAGCTACTATAAATAACGCTACCGCCTCTATTGTTATCGAAGGGGATGGTGAGATAAGTGAACTTGACGCTAATGGGGATAATACGGTGTTAACGATAACTAACTGCGCTTCATTAATTCTTAGGGATTTCAAGATAGATGCTACTGATATAACTACTAATGGAAGGAAAATTGTTGATATAGGTGGCGGGGATAATATACTTCTCGACAATCTTATTATGATTGGTGATGGTACACATGGATATGGAATTAATATAACTGTTAATAATGAAGTAGAAGTACGAGATTGTAAAATAAGTACTGTTAATGCTGGAATACTTGCAAGAAGTGATGGGAATAGAATTATTGGAAATTTTTGTTATGGTTGTTATAGTGAAGGTATATTTGTTAATGGAGATCAAAATCTTGTAAATAATAATATATGTAATGAAAATATACATTACGGTATTGATATTTATTCGGGTGCTAATTATAATACGATTACTGGGAATGTATGTAATAAAAATAATCTTAACCATGCTGATGATGGAGCTGGTATTCATATACGGAATAATTCCAATTATAATATCATTTCTGGGAATACTATGTACGGAAATGTTAATGCAGGAGCGGGAACGGCATACGGAATATATATCCACCATGCTGATTGTGATTTCAATAGTATTGTCAATAATAACTACTCTGGCAATGATATAAACTGGAAAGATGTTGGTACTAACACCGAGATTGAATATAGATGTAATACTGGTCAAGAAATTCAAGACGCTATCAATAGTATTGCTGCGAAGGCGGGAGTTATTAAAATAGTTGGCTCTTTTAATGTTGATGCTGCTATTAATGTTAATCTCGGTGGGGATTATATAATAGAAGGTGAAGGAGCTGGAACTGTTCTTACTACTGTCGGAGATATTACTTGTATAAATATTACTTCAGCTCGTTCTTGTTTATTACAGAATTTTAAGATTGATGCTAGTTCATTAACTACCTTAGGAAGAGAGATTATAGATATTACCGAAGCTGCCGATAATATGGTTATTATTAATAATGTTGAAATTATTGGTGATGGTACTAATGGTTATGGTGTTGAGATAAATTCAGATAATTGTAGAATTAATAATTGTAATTTTACCGATATTAGTCGTGGTATATCTATAAATGATGCTTCCTTATGTTTTATAACGAAAAATTATTTTGATAATGCTGATATTATACTTGAAGATACTGCTAATTTTAATAGTATAAATAATAACAATGGTATTAGTTATAAAATCTTTTTAGATGGGAGTATTGGTGGATGTGTCAGAAATTTAATATATGGAAATACAATGATAATATCTAATGATAATGGAATTCATTTATATGCCAGTAATGATAATATTATTGCAAATAATATTATTACTGCTACTTTTCCAGACGAAGCTTTTAATATTTATGGGATTCTAATAGATAATTGTGATTATACTCTTATTTCTGCTAATAAAGTATATCTAATACAAAATATAGGAGTTGGTATTGGATACGGATTATATATTAATAATGCTGCATCTTCAGTTAATATAATATCAGGAAACTTTTTTAATAATAATAATATAAATTATGTCGATAACGGCACTGGGACTATCCTTTTCGGTGATGATACCGCCTATGGAGCTGGTTGGAACGGCGATAAGGGCACTCCGACCAAAGATGCTATATATGATTATTTTGGAATTGGTTGGAGTGGATGGTTTGATGATGGAGTGAATTTTAGGATAACTGTAGTAAATGGGATGATAACCGCTGTTGCTAATAGTGCAGGAGCAGGACATAATCCATAAAACAAAAAAGGTAGAAAATCATGAAAGAAAAAACAAATAAATTATGGTCGGTTATTATAGATACTATAGGATACGGAATGGGAATTAGTCTTTCTATAAATACAACTAACATTCTTATTAATATACTTAAATATGGAAAAATGACAGTAAGACATACTTGGTGGACACCTAAATTATGGCTACCTACATTATTAGCAGAAATATTGTTTGTCTCTGGAACTACTGTATTTTTTATTTATAAATTTATTAGAAATATGATAGATAGAGAAAAATTATCTAAATTAAAATAAAAAACTTAAATATTACTTTTCCTATTTTTACTTAAATACTTATTTTTAGAGATTTATAATGGAAAATAATAAAGTACGTACTTTAGTAAGCGATATATATACCACAAGAGTTTATACCGCTCAAACAAAAACAATCTCTTCCGCAACACGATTTAAAGAATCCAAAGGAAGTGGAATTGTTAATCAAATTCTCTTGAAGTCGAACAGTCAAGCATATACGTTTAAAGTTCTCATAGATAATGAAATTGCCTATAATTTTACTTATGCCTTCTTTCTTGCCAATACCGCTGATATTGGTAATATTTCTGCGTATGTAGCGGGCGGGTTTAATTATTTAACAATACAAGACCTATTTTTCCAAAAAAGCTTTCAGTTAAGCATTCATACTTCTACTTCTATTATATTTTCGTTATTACAGGTTCGTTATGCTATTGTAGATGAAGTTATAATAAAGGAGTTGGTATAAATGGGCATTACATCTATAAGAAGACTAATGGAAAAAAATAGGGTAGAACCAGAACTCGTTCGAGCCGTTATGTCATTGGCACATTCAATCGGGTTCACAGAAACCCTATTTGTTAGTGCTGCGGGTGATAACTCTGACGGAAGTTCTTGGGATAGAGCCTATACTTCATTAACAACCGCTCTCGATTGGATTGAAGCTAATCAAAATAATGGTGAAGTTCATTGTATTATTCTTGGTTCTGGTAATTGGGATATGGACTTAACTGGAACTCCGACTTATAATGCTAATTTAGCTATTTATGGTATTGATAGTAGAAACCAAGCGGTTATTCTTAATTCTCATGCTACCGCTACTGGTGTACTTGAGTTTACTGGTTGGGTATCACTTAATAATCTTACAATTGATTGTGGTATTGGAAATATAGGTATTAATATTGACGGAGTAGGTTGTATCGGAAGTAGATTAAGAAAATTACATTTTGATTGTGCCGCTCTTGCAGGAGCTGCCGAAGCTATATTAATTGATGGTGGAGCATCATACATCAAATTATGGGATATTCATATTGACGGTGAAGTAGTCAATACTACTGGAATTCGTTTGAATGAAGCAAATCATTGTCAAATACAAGAAATTAAAATTCATGATACTTTAGTAGGCATACATCTGGATAATGCCGCTGATGATAATAATGAAATTGAAAATGTTCATTTAAATATTTGTACTACTGGACTATTAATTGATGCTGGAGCGACAAATAATCATTTTGAACATATATTCTTTAGCGGTTGTACGGCAAGAATAAATGATTTAGGAACAACAAACTTATTTACTAATATTTATGTTGCTGCTATTGTTGCGAGTATATCTCCCACTGATTTAACTGGACAAGTTATAACTGCTGGGGCTGCTAATGTTTGGACTGCTGTTGCTGTCCAAATTGTTGCCGCTGCTGCAAAACCATTCTATATTATTGGTTATTCTTATGAATGTGCTGCTGCTGAAAGATATGGATTAAGATTATTTATTGATGGTGGTACTAATCCTGTTGTTGATGAAGTAATAGAAACTGGAGCAGCGATAGCTGGAAAAACAGAATTTAGTAATTTCACTAAAATATGGGGTAATCAAGGTGTTGCCATACATGGCAGGATTAAATCTGAGACTGGTGCAAATACTATGAATGTTTGGATTAAACTACAAATAATTTAGATTATTTTAGTTTTTGTAAGATATTTAATTTTATATTCCCATACAAATTTATATAATTGGTTATAGGCATCCTGAACTTCTTTTGAAGGCTTATCAACTTTTTTTCTATTTTTTATAACCCAAGAGCATTTAGTATCGAAAACCATACCCCCGCCGAACACGAATCCAGTAGTAAATAATGGAAAAGGGTGTATATAGCAAATAAGAGGTTTGTAGTCGTGAATTTTACATTTATTATTTTTATCCAAAAAAATACATTCATTCTTATTAGGTTTTAGTTTAAGGTATCCAGTTATCCCATATATTTTATCATACGGAATAATACCATATAATTTTCCATTCTTTTTAATCCTTTCCACTTCTTCTTTCATTAGTAAAATTTTAGAGTTAGGATTATCAAGATGGTCGCATTTAGCACAACCTAAGCACTCAAAACCGAGCGCTTTCACTAACGCTTGATATGCTTTTTTGATTTCTTTCATTATCTAAAAAAATTCCTCTTAAAATTTACTATTTCCTTTTTTGAGAATATAACCTTTTGAATAGCACAATTAAAATTATTACCACAAACAATACAACTTTTTTCTAATGTATAATTGGGGAAGTCTTTTTTAAAACATTTTTTACAAAGAAGTGAAAAATTTATTTCATCGTTGTTATATGTATATTGGGCGGCAATAATAATAGGAGTAGTTTTTTTACATGATACGCATTTCGATTTAGTAATATCTTCAAAACTAACGAATATTGTAGGGTTTTCTTCCGACAATTGGCTCATCTAAATATTTTTTATACCGAATTCTTTAAATGTACTATTAAACACACATGCACCCTTCTCATTTAATAGCTGAAGCCCTTCTGGTGTTAATGTAGCATTATATACTACAGTTCTACCTCTAATAATAGCCCATATCATTCTTAATTTTAAAAATCTCATTAATAATCCCTCGCATTTGTTAATATTTTAGTTAATTCTATAGAAAACCTTTTTGCAATTGCTACTTCCTTTGAAATACCTGTATCTTTAAGTTCAGTAATATCAGTTATAAGAATATTTAAAGCATTAATATAATCAGTTAATTCTTGTTTTTCTATAGAGATTTGTAAAAATTTATCAACTTTTTCTAATTTCATATTAATATTTATAACAAATTCTATTTAAGTTTAAATATAATTCTCGATAATAATAAAGTATGACAGATAGATTAATTCTGCGGAGTTATTCAAAAACAATCTTTCTCATTCCGACACTAATCGTTAGTATTATCGGTTGGATATTTCAGGCGATTTTTCATTCCCCAATTCTCTTATTTGAAGCTATATGGATTCTGATATTTGTTGCCAATCTATTTGTGGTCTGTTTTGACTTCTCAAGTGCTAAATTTATCATTTTGGTGCTTGCGGTAGTGGTTATATTTCTATTAGGATATTTGTTCTTATTCCCATATGTCTTTAACCCCGATTTTTTCTCTGGTGCTTTTAAATTGTTATTAGGGTTCACATCGCATTTCTATATTATTATGACAACAATTATATCTATATTCTTATTCGTTGCGGTGGGAACTTCTATTTTTGATTACTATATTATTGAAAAGAACGAATTATACCATAGAAAAGGAATATTCACGATGTCAGAGCGTTGGACACTAACTAATCTACGATTTAAAAAAGAGATTCCCGATATTTTTGAATTTATGACATTTCGAGCGGGCACTATTACATTTTACCCAACAAAGACCGATGCGATTATCTTACCAACAGTATTAAATGTAAACAAAAAAGAGGCTCACTTAAATCACCTTCTAAGTAGCACAAAGGTGTCAGTAGATTAAATTAAAAATTAATTATTTTTTTCTTTTTTTATTATGAGTGTATTTTCACAGCAAAAACGTAAAAAGGGTAAACACCCCCGCTATAATCATAAGAATTATCATAATAAGCGGCGTGCTATTAGAAAACGGCGTATTTTAAATAAAAGTGGTTGGAAATTACAATATCCAAATTTGTTTAAGCTTATTAACGAATTCCCATATATCATCAAAATTAAAGAAAGAAATTAAGTAAATAATAAATTTTATATATTCTTTTTCATTATATAATCATAATGTTTAAACTTAATCTAAAACTTTGTAAGAAATGTAATAAATTATATCCATGTACTCCTCAATTCTTTCATAGAAATAGCGAATATGGTCTATCTTATTATTGTAAGATATGTATGAATAATTATAATCATAGATATAGAAAGAAAGAACCATACCATAAAATTCTCAATAATTATGAAAAAGGATTCTTATCTGCCGCTTTAGATACTGATGGAGGGGTATATATATATAAAATGAAAAGAAAACATTTTCCATATTGGCAAATAATTATAAAAATGGCTTTTTATAATAATTCTATTCAATATTTAGATAAAATACAACAAATTCTGGGGACAAATAATAATTATGTTCATAGTAATAAAAATAAATGTCTTACTCTTGCATATTATTCAAATACATGCAGAGTTATATTACCTCAAATAGAATTAGTTATAAAAGAGGGAATAAGGAAGAAAGCTCTTAAAATGTTAGAATTATTAGAAAAAGGAAAGAATAAAACTCTTAGAAATGAAGAGTATAGGAATAAATTATTAAATATATATCTTAATAAATAAATTCCCATATATTATTAGAAAGGATGCCAACTAAAAAGGAAAATATTAAAAATTTTATAAACGCTTTGAAAGAATTTATAGCAGGCGGAAGTCCAGAGGGTTTAAGAGTATGGAGAAATAATAAAGATGGCAAACTTGTTGAAGTTATTAATAAATTGGAGTTAATACGAGAATGAGTGAAGAAAAAGAAGTTTTAGATTCAATAGAGAAAGAGAGAAAAGAGCGAATTGAAGGTATTATAAGTTCATATAATCGAGAAATGAATGAGTACGGGTATTAAAAATGAAAATAAAAAATATTATAAAATATCAATTTAGAAGACTATTTCATAGAAAAAAACAGAGAGTTCATATTGAATGTGAAGGATATAATACATTTCCTTATTCTCAAAAGGGAGAAACCTTAATATTGACATTAACACCAGTTAAAAATAATGAAATACCTATAACAATGAGTTTACAAAGAAATAAGTTAAAAGAAATAAAAATCATTTTGAAATAAAATGGGTATTAAACAATTATTTAGGGGATATTTCCGAAGTGCCTATAAATTAAAAACTCATATAGGAATCAATAAATATAATTTATCATTAGTTAGTACACTCCCTAAAGTTAAATTTAAGAAAAGGTGGTTAAAGAAAAATGACGTTTCCCGTAATTGAGATATATTGTCCAGAATGTAAGGAAGCTATGACGCTGGTTAATAAACCAGAGTTAGAGAGTAGTTTGGTTGATGGTTATGATGAAATGGTTAATTATCATTATCAATGTAAATTAAATGAGCGACTTAAAAATGATGTAAGTCCGTTTACACTTTCTAAAAACCAGAATTGGTGTGATATATCAAAAGAGGGAAGTATTATAATTATGAGAATTTTAATTCCAAGTTTAGGTTCAGAAGGAAGTGCTACTACTGTTAGTGGAACAGGAATTTTAGATGCGACATGGATACAACGCGGTAAGGATATGTGGAAACAAGAAATAAAAGATGGCGAGAAAACGGAGTTGGCAATTCCATCATTCGAGGATGAGAACCCGACTAATAATTCTCTTAGAGAGTCCGACTCGAAACTATCATTAGAATCCCTAAAAGAAAAAATGGAAACGGTTAAAAATTTATACCCAAACGAAACTGATTATAATCTTGCGTTAATGAAAGCAGGAGAAAAAGTAGTAAAAAAAGCCCCGATTTCTGATGAAGATGCTTATAATTTGTTTTTGGACATTGCTAATATGATTAATCCTAATAACACAAATAAAGAACTAAGTTATAAATTGAAAAATTTTACAAATGATTGTCTTGATGAGATTTTAGCTGAAAAATAAATGAGGAGACTTTTATTTTTTACGTAAATGAGAATATTATAGAAATATGTAGTCAATGCGGTAAAAGATGTGGGATTAATGTATATATTAGCAAAATAACAGGTAAAAAATGGTGTCCTTATTGTATTTCAAAAGAAAAGAAAAAACGTTTACAATCTTATCTTAACGATAAATATAAAAAAAATAAAAATTAGTGTGCTGCTTTACATGCTCCTGAACCCTGATGTGCTGCTACGCCTCTTGCTCCTTTAAAAGTACGTCCACATGCAGGACATTCATGAGGAACTTCTGGTTTTGGTTCTGGTTCTTTCGGTTTTGGCGGGTTAATAAATTTCTCAATTCTCTGTTCTGATGCTTCAACTTTTTTTGTAAGTTCCTTAATCTCTTCCCGCAATTCGGTTTTATCGTTTTTTAAATCGTCAATTATGGTACGTAGGCGTACATTACTCTCAAGCGGTTGGTCTTTTTCAATATCTTTAATCTTTCTATCTATCTCACTAATAAGATTTTTATATTTAGTTTGTCTAATTGGGTTATTATTTTTAACAGCAAAATCATGGTTATTTTTATATCTTTGGCGTATTGTTTCCAATTTTTCTAATTCAGTAGTCATTATACTAATATATATTATAATTTCTTTTTAAGTTAAATGAAAATTTAATAAAGGGAAAAATAAATATTATAATTAATTATGTCTGACCCTATAGAAGAGTTAGAAAAAACGTGTGAAATCATTGGCGAACCATGTAAAATCTTGGCAAATGAACGGAAAGATAAGAAAATTGATGAATTGACATTTGTACGGAAGTATTTTGATATGCTTGAAACAATGCCCGATGGTGAAAAGAAAAAAAAGGTATTGACAGAATTGGACAAATTCAAAACAAGTCAACAAGAAATCTCTTTTAGAGATGAACCTATTGAGAGTGAAGTAAAAAGTGAGTGATACACATGAGAAAAGTAAGATTGCTGGTTTACGTGATTGGTATTTAGGTCGATTAGGGAAAACGGCAAAATGGTTTATAGCACATTTAGATAATCAAGGAATTTCTCGACCTACTACACTTCAAGAGATACCGTCTTTAGCCAAAACAATGTTAGAGTTTATAGGCTATCCAGAACCTCATGATACATATAAAACAGTTAAAGGTGAGACCAAAACTTATAAAGAAGCAAATCCTGCTAAAGAACTTGTTCAGATGTCTCTCGAAATTGCTAAACATTTAGGTTTATTAGAAAGTACAATGAATTTACCATTAAGACGTGTATGGTATGCTTTCATTAAAGCGGCATTAGAACGTGGTTTAAAAGATTATGTATATAGTAAGGCATCAGAAGAAAAAGCAGGGATGCAAAGAGAGGCTACTGATTCTGATTATTATGATGGTTTTGGTGATATAATTAAATCTTCTCCTGTTTTATGGTATTCTGATTATGGAATTAAGAATAGTGGTAAACTAACTTTTGTTCCATTAATAGACGAGGAAGACCCATCAACCCCAACAATGGGCGACTTATTTACGCCTATAATGATAGGAGTTGAAAAAACTTCTTATTTTCAAGTATTAGAAAATATGTGTCAAATGCTTGGTTTATCGTTATATGCTGCTGGTGGTCAATCATCCATATCCGCTTCAGAAGAGATTATGAAACGTATTGACCCTATAATGAAAGAGAAGGGAGAAAAACATTTAGATATTTATGCTATTACTGATTTTGATCCCGCTGGTTATAGCATAGCAAAAGGAATACATAACCATAGTAAACTATTTATAGAACGTCTTGGTGGGAGTGTTGATTTTGAAAGATTAGCTCCTTTACCTAAACATTATACTGATACTGAACTCAAACAAGGTTTATATACAGTAAAAAAGAAATGGACAGAACCTACAACTCATACATTTAAACGAGGTCCTAGAAAAGGTATAACAGAAACAAAAGGACATTGGGGTTATAATCCTACTGATAGAAAACGTAAAATTCCTGATGATGTTAAATTAGGAGCACTTGAAGTTATACATGAAAGAGAAGATAAAGAACGTTCCCTTCGTGATATTCTTTATAATATATATCCTATATTATTTGAACGTAAAAGAGAAGTATATAAAAGCAGTAGTAAGAAAGGAGCTAAAAAACCACATAAAAAAGGCGACCCTATATTAGATAAGGATGGATATGAACAATTTTATATATCTCAAGGGCTTGAAATAGAAAGTTTACCTGAAGAGCCAATTAGGGAAATTCTTAAAAACCCACCAACATCAATGCCCCGTTCCTATGATGGTATTGCTCGTATGAGATTTATTATATTTGATGATATAATTGAACGTCATGGACTTGACGGAGCTTTTAAATTTCTTATTAGTCTTAAAAAACGAGATTGGAGTACGTATTCAGGAGAAAGTTTAGCTGGTGATGTTGTAGATGTTGAAAATGCTGAAAAAATAGATAGAATAGTTAATGATGCTGATGACCCATTTTGGCAACTTCATACTGATATGGAAGAGTGGATAAAAAGTTATATAAAAGATGAAAAAAATGAAGTGGCTAAAGACATTGATGATTGGATTAATGATATTATACAGAAATACACAAACGTTTCACATAAATTTTATGATAAAAATACTACAGATGAACTAAAAAATAAACTAAAAGATAAAATTTATAATGCTTTAGCTTCAAATAGTTCAACTATAAGTTTTGATTTTCCAGAGGATTTTGAGATTGAAAAAATCAAACGTTATAGACAAATGGAAGAAGATTATCATAAAGGTCTTTCTATTAATGAAAGTGATTATGATTATCCAGCAGATTTTAAAATTACAATTCCCGATAAGATTATAGAGAACATTAAACCTATTGCTGATTTTGCTAAATGTATTGCTCTTAATGCACAAGAAGTAGTAGATTATTTGGCAGAATTAAAAGAAAAATTAGAAGATGGAGAACATATTTTTGATAGAAAATGGGAAATCCCCGCTGTTCGAGCATGTAAAATTAATGATGAAGGGGAAGCGGAGTTTGTCGAAAATGGAGTTGATTGTAGTAAGTATATAGATAAAATTACTGAATTAAATCAAAAAATATCAGATTTATTAGAAGATAGATTAAATTAATTTTATTTTAAGTCGTTTAATTTCTTTAGAAGTAAATATTACTTTTTGTAAATTACACTTAAAACAAGCATCACAGTTAATACATCTTTCTTCTAATGTATAGTTAATATAAAATGCCTTAAAACATGGAATACATAAAGAAACGATTTCAATTTCATTATTTACTAATTGACTTACTAATATTTTACTTTTTCTCTTTTTGCATTTAGGACATTTTTTATATTTTTTAATATTGTTAATATAAGTGGGATAAGTAGGCATTTTTATTTTTCATTCTCTTTTAATAAATATAAAATAGCATTCCTACAAAGATTAATCATATTACCATACGAGAGTTTAGTAATGTCAAAATTATCTTCTTCTAAAAAAGCTAAAAATTCTTTTGGAAATTTATTATATCCCTGTTGGATTAGAGTTTTTTTAAGTTCTAATAAACTTTCATAAATTTCTTTTTTAACCTTAATAGCCACAAATTTTTTTTCTTCAGGCATTATAATGTTAACCTCACTATTAAAGGACAGAGAATACAACATTTATAAATACAATTAACTCCAATCTTTAATATACAAGAATAGTCTAAATTATGTAAACATTTTTTAGTAAAAGGACAATTGGAGCAATTTAAAATAAGTTTTTCAGTCGTCATTATATAATTCCTCTCCTAATGGAATATATAATAAAAACGCTATAAAAGTAAGTATATCAAACATTATTTCATCCCATTTAATATAATTTTAATTGCTTTTTGACCTAATTCAGTAGCAAGCCAATGTATTCTATTGCGCCCCTTTTTTTTGTTATTTTCTTCATAACTATCTACTAATTTTTTCTTTTTTAATTTAATTAAATTATCATGAAGCGTAGTTGATGGAGTTTTGAGCTGTTCAGCGAGTTCTGGTCGCCACACTCCATTATTAGGTTGAGTATTTTCCAATTCTAATAAAATTAGTGCTTGATAATTAGTTATTTTCATTTTATTTACCCCAATATAGTTCTATAATTGTTCGTAAATCTTTTAATATTTCCACACAGCGTTTCTCTTCTGAAGCGGTTTCATATCCTATTAATTGGTCAATATATCCTAATGCGTTTTTTTGTTGTTCAGTTCCAGTATAATGTTCATGAGGCTTAAATCTTTCTTCCAAAATATCAGTTGCTATATCTAATGTATCCCAGCATAAATTATATGTCTTATTTTTTATAAATATTATTAGTTCTAAATTAGATTTTTTCCTAAATTCATTTCTACGTTTGCCTATTTCCAATCACCTAAATAGATTAATTGAATTAACCCAATTGGAATATGATGAACTTGACGAGACATTGAAATTGTTAATGTATGTACACCTTCACGCATTTCTGTTTTTATTGTAATTTCATCGCCAAAAAACTCTTTTTTATTTCCAAACTGTTCTCGGACTTCCTTTTTAAATAATATTCCTATTTTCATTTTCTCTTTCCAAAATATCGTTTAAATCCTTTTTTATTTATTTTTCTTCCTATTACTTCTAAATATTGAGTTTGTAAATTATTAGCATTTTTAATATTTTGTAAATCATAATGAATAAGATTTAATGTAGTTGTAATAGCTTTTAATGCTTTTACAATTCCTCTATAGGGCGTTTCACTAATTCCTGCTATTCGTCCCATTATTTTTTATACACCTTTAGATAATCTTCCAAAAACAAAATAAAATTATGCTCCTTATTCTGTAAGCCTGTAAGTTTTTTAATTCGCGCTTTAATATCTTCTTTTTGAGAGATTTTACCCAGTTTTTTGAACTGTCGTTGGATTAACACTAAACCATTGATTTCATTTTTATGCTCTTTTATCATTTCAATAAGATAATTTTTAAATTCTATGAGCATATTGAATTCTAAGACGGGCGCTGACATTTTTCTTTCTTTTTTATTATTTTAACATTAAAATTGGTTATTATAGAATTACAAGTTTTACAATAGAATACAAACGGTTCTACTCTTTCTACTTCATTATCTAATTTACATTTTTTACATACTGGGATTAATTCTTCAGTCTTTGGGATATTAAATACATTTGCTAATAGTCCTGTTTCAATATTTTTTACTAATCCAAGAATATCGGGAAAATCTTTTAATAAATTTTCAATATTAATAATTCTCTGTTTTAGTAATCCAATTTCAAGTCCTAACTTTTTTATATCCATTAGATAATATTATATTCTACTTTTAATAATTAATATAAAATATGATATTTAAACTAATATTTATTTATCGGATTAATTAGTAAGTTTAAATATATTTTATTGTATTAAAATATATGACTAAAAAAATAATAATTGAAATAATTGATTTTGTAAAAATGGAAATTAATAACCTTCAGGCGCAATTAACAAAATTAGAGAAATTAAATACCATTAAACCGGAACTAATTAAAAATTTAGAAGAACATGAAACTCTTAAAGCGATAATAGAACAAATAGAAATGATACCAAATCATTTTAAATTTCTTTTATTTGATTTAGATAAATCAATATTAGAAAAAGTGGAAGAGTTTAATAATGACAACTAAAGGAACGAAAGAATGGGCTGACTGGAATCTTAACGTTTATAAAGGATGTTCTAACAATTGCCGATATTGTTATGCGAAATTTATGGCTTTGCATTTTAAGCGAATAAAATCAGAAGCAGAATGGGCGTTCCCCGTTTTAAATAGAAAAGTAGTTAACCAATCATTCAGAAAGCGAAAAGGGCGGGGAATGTTTCCTACGGCACATGATATTACTCCTCAAACATATATGTATTATTCTGTTGTCCTATTACGGTTATTACGTGCGGGAAATGAAGTTCTTATAACATCTAAACCGAGTTTTGTTATAATTAAGATGTTATGTAAAAGAATTATGGTATGGACAGACAAAGTACAATTTAGATTTACTATTACATCTATATATAATAAGAAATTAAAATATTGGGAAGAGGGCGCTCCGACTTATCAATCCCGAAAAGATTCCTTATATTATGCATTTAGTATGGGTTTTAAAACTTCAGTCTCAATTGAGCCATATTTAGATGCTGACCCTATCCCGTTAATAGAAGAACTTGCGCCTTACTGTACTGAAAGTATCTGGATTGGTATTATGAACCCCAAATATTATAAATATCCTATCCATGACCGACAAAGTGTTAGATTAGTTATTGACAAAATTAAAAAGCTTCCTGATATAATATTAAATAAAATTAGATTGAAAGATAGTATTATAAATATGGGAATCTCTTTATGAACAAGAAATTTATAAAAATAATAGTTAAAAACCCACTTACTTGTGAAACCTGTGGTAAGCCAATTTATCAAAACGAGCGAGTTTTCTTTTTATTTATGAATTTCTACCATTTTAAATGTGGTTATAATAATTAATTTTTTTCTGCTACTACCTGAAAACCACTTGTTAGTAAAATATTCCTTTTACCACTTGTACCAATTGAATAACTTCCTATAATAGTATGTATAATTTTCTTTTTCTTAAATTTAAAGGGATGCTTAGTTTTTTTAGATAATGGAAAACTTTTACCATTCTTAGGAATAATAGCAAATCTGGCTTTTTTCTTACCATAATTATTAACTCTAATTATAACATGTTTAGGTTTAAAGTTAGGCTCTATGCCCCATTTATTTAAATTTACCATATTTAATCAATCATTTTTAAATTATTTAAGTTTTATATTTATACTTAATATTTAAATAAAAAGAAAGGTATTTTTCATATAACAAAATCACACAAAACTGATTTTTAAAAAATGTCGCAAATTTTAATTACAAAAAAGAAATATAACTTTAAAATAGGATATATAATTAAAATTGGTAAAGAATACTACGAGATTATTGGAATAGAAGACTTTGAGCATTATGCAGTAGTTAATTCTGTTGCTGCTGGTAAAGCTGCTGACCAATCTTTTGCTGGTAATCTCACCCCTTCTCATGGGTTTATGTATTGGATAACTGAACAAGGGATTGATGGGGCATTAGGATTTCAATTGAAATTTCCCAATGTACCACGTTGGACGACACATGGAAACAAGAGATATATTTATCGACATAGAGCTTCTTTCATAAATCCAATTTGCAATAAACCTATTCTACTTCGTAATCCATTATTTCCACGATATACATTCTATAATCCAGAATTAACTGCAAAATTAGCTATTATGTATTGGGGAGGCGAACGATGGGTGGTAGAACCTATAAATGCAGGAGCAGTTGATATTTTTACCGATTTAACATCATATACCGATTTAAATATAGGTGAGGGATAAAATCATGGGTGGTATTACAGAAAATAATGAAGTAAAAATGATAAAATATGAAGAGACTATACATCAACAGCGTATTCCGAGCGGTCAAGGATTAATTGGAGCTACGCCTTATTGGGTACAAGTAAGTACTGATTTATTAGGAGTAGTAGGAACTAATGATGCTGATGGAACTGAAATTTTGGAAATCAACATTCCCGCTGGGCATGTATTTGTCTGTTCTAATATATGGTTTTCTTGTAATGAAGGAAGACATATTGCGGTGTGTACCGTTGACGATGCTCAAGTTCTTGGGCACGCTTCTCAAAGTGCTAATATCCTTACTCTTGGTTCTGATAATAAAGGGCTTCATGCTTTATTAAAAGAAGAAGACCCTATATTTATTGTAGATAATAGTGCAAGTCTTGTAGATATTGATTTGTTAGTATTTGCTTCTCATACGGTATTTAATATTGTTAATGACCCTGTCACCAGTTGGTTTGAAGCATTTATTGCAGGACTATTATACAGAGGCAACGTCACCACACGTGGAATAGTATAAAGGTGATTACTAAATGTCCGTAATTGCTCCACAGCCAAAGGACGATTTCAAATTCATTGACCTAATTGGCATATATGCTACCACGTTAGCAAATGGTACTATTACCATAGTTAATGACGCTGGAGCTGATGAACTAGCCTTACATTTTGAATCTACTGGAGCTGCTATAAATTGTGTATTCGAAATGATGTTTCAAATTCCCGCCGATTTTAAGGCTTTTGCGGGTCATGCCGATGATATTATAGTTCCTGCTTACCAAGATGGTGATTCGGGTGATGGTGAAGGTGATTTAGCAATAACAGTTCAAGTTTTAGATACTGCGGGAGCTGTAGTTGACGATGGTTCTATTGCCGATGTAGCTTTAACTGGAGCTTATGTTGACCATGATGCCCCATTGGTGACTGGTGGAGCTTTTGTTGCAGGAGATTATTGCGTTGTTCAAATATCAATAATCACTACTGGTGGAGATGTAAGCGAAGGTACTGATGATGCTTTAGTTCAACTTCCAAGAATTAAATATATTCCACAATAAGGTGATATAAAAAATGACTATGATTGCCCCACAACCGAAAGATGATTACAAATACATCAAACCAACTGGGTTATATGCTACTACTCTAACAGCTTGTACCGCTGTAATAGTCAATAACGCTGCGGAAGATGAACTTGTATTTGATATTGACGCTACTGGAGCTGGAAATGCTATTATTGAATTCGATTTTATAATTCCCGCTGATTTTAAGGCTTTTGCTAATCAAGGTGATGACATTTCAATTCGAGCTACTCAAGATTTAGGAGCTTCTAATGACTCTACACTAACAATTAACGCAATAGATTCTGCTGGAACTGAAATTGATGATGATAGTGTTGTTGCCCAAGACCTAACAAACGTTTTTGCCGATTACGACTGTGCTATTGACGCTGGAGCTTTTGCCATAGGAGACCACATAACAATCCAAATAACAATCACTAATCCAGATAACGATGACGACTGCATGATTACTATACCTAAACTTAAATATATCCCGCAATAAATAATTATAAATAATTATTTTTTTCATTTTTTATGTCTAAACGAGAGGATTTTATAGGCACACGAGTTTCCGAACAAGAAAAAAGAGATATTATTGAATTTGCGAAAGGAATGGATATAACTGTTTCTGATTTTATTAGACATCGAATTATTCGACCTTATATGACAATACCCGAAGCGGTTCAAAATCTTAAGCTATATATAGATAGTAAACTTAATAGCTTCATATATAAAATAACTGAAACTATTAAAGAACAATCTTTTAATCGTGAACCATTACAAAAACGGATGACAATTATAGAAGAATATAATACTCCAATTGAAAAAATAATAAAACACCCTTCAAAAGTTATAAATATAACTGGAATAACATTAGAAAAAACATTACTAATGAGAAATGTATTAAAAGAAATGAAAAAAAAGGAATTTATATTAAATGAAGTTCCATTAGAAATACTCGAAAGAGAAAGACCAATACCCGACCCTATAGCATATTTAGAATGGAAAATAAAAATTAAAGGAAGGAAGAGATTGAGAGAAAGTTCTGTTTTTTTGTCTTAATTTTTTTTAAATAATGATTTTGTTTATGATGACATTCCTGACAAAGCGCTTTTAAGTTTGAAAAATCCCATATTAAATGAATATTTTTCATAACTATCTTATGAACAGGATAAATATGATGAATATTAGCTACGTAAATTAATTTACCTGTTTTTGTTTTATTTTTAAAATATATATAAGGTTCATAAATATAACATAGAATACCACATTCTTCACATAACGTAAAAATCTTACTTTCTTCTTTAATATCATTATATTTACGTATTTCATTGATTTTATCTATATTATCTTCTCGTACTTTTTTTGCGTATTTTTTAGATACTTCACCCCAGTTATATTTAACAAATAATTCATATCCCGTATGTTCTTGACAATATCGTCTATGAACACTATATTTTCCATCCTTATTGAATAACGGCGCTCCACATTGGCGACATACTCGTTCATAAGTAAGAATTTTTCCTGCTTTAGTTTCTGTATATGGTCTATCTAAATCCCAAATATCAAAATATTCCATATTAATACATCTATTTGATTTAATAGTCCAAAAATTATATGTATTACTATATTCTTGACATTCTGGTTTATCACAGAAGAATTTAAGTTCCATTGGCTTAGCAGAAAAGAACTGATGACATTTTCTACACTTTTTCTGTAAATTCATTTTAAATACCTATATATATATGAAATGCTATTTCTTCTACACAACACGGTTTACATTTTCCACCTTTAATTTTTATTTTATTATGTGCTCGTTCTAAACATATACGTTCCACTAAAGTAAAATAAATACACCATTCTACAAAATGATTAAAAGATAGTAATTTATTTTTATCAATATTCCATATATTTGAAATATATAAAATTATATTACCCTTATTTTTATTTTTATTAAATCGTGCCATTGTTTTAGCTTTATATAATGATACTTTATAATTAATATCCATATTTATCACTATTTATCACTATTTATCATTATTTAGCAACTAAATCACAAATAAAATATGGTACTATATACATCTTAGGATTCTGAATCTCTATATAATGTCCATAAATTCGAATTGGTGTAAAAGGAAAGAAATCCCCTAAACTTTCACCGTGATCGGAACTGATAATTGTTTTTCCATTTAAAATGTTTAACAATGTTTTACAAATGTTTAACACTATTATGAGATTTTTCATATAACGCCTTTTTAATTCTTTCTGAGAAAGATGCGACCAAGAAAAAAGCTTAAACTCTTTAAAAAAGTTCTTTGAACGACCACCCATTATAATTCCAAATGGACTACCATAAGTTTTATAATATAAATATGGATAATGAGGTTGAACAAACCAGATTAATAATCTCTTATGTGGATATTGAATTGTAGCTTTTAAAACATGTTTAATTACATCTTTCGGTAAGACTGTAGTATATTTAGCACTCCAATCTGTTTTCCATACAGGTATAATAGCATGAAATTTATCTCCAATTTCTCTATCTACATAAGGATTAGTGCTAATACACACTATATCATCATATTTTTTTTTGGTAAATGTTTTTAAACAGAATGTCTTGGTATGTGTAGCGACAGAAAAAATCTTTTTAAGCTTACCATCAATATTTATAGCTTTTTTAAAGAAATCATATCTACATGCATCCAGTATAATCATATTTTTCCAATCTTCTTGGAATATCGTATGTTTTGGTAATAGATATTTATATAAAGAAGATAGAAAAACAAGAGCTTTATTTCGATATTTAATTAAACCTTTAGGCTTTTCCGTGAAATATTTCAACATCATTTTTCTTTTGATAAAAGTGAAGTAATTGCAAGTAAAAAAACATCGCTTAATTTTATATCTCCTAATTCTGATATAAAAAGAAATTCACTTAATAGTTGATTAGCTATTGGTACTAAAGTTTTGCTTATTGTTATTATTTTTATTCCTATCATTCCATACATTTCAATCTCTTCAACTTTAAATTTTATAAAAGGTTTTGAAACTAATTTATTATTTAAAAGTTGTATTGTTAATGTAATTGCTTTTATAATTTCTTCGGTACGAGGAAATAATTCAATATATTCCTGATACCATTGGTTATCTTTTTCCCATATATCTATTATATATCTACTTGGTCTTTTTATTTTAATCATAATTTAATATTATTAAAAAAACATTATCTTTATATATTACTTCTCGGAATTATATTTAAGGTTAAATAAAGTCAATTATAACCGTTAAGTTTTTGTACATGATTGATTGAATTATGTTCTGAACAGGTGTATATCATCCTCTTTTTCAAAAATTTTTATTGGCTTCTAATAACCTTATATTCTTTTTTTTATTTTAATTAATAATTATGACAAAATTAAGAATATTAAACAGGAAGAAAAAGCAATCAACATTATATAATAGATTTAATACACCTATATTACCGCCATTGGGGTCAAGAAGACATCCCAAAACAAAAAAGAGAAAAACACAGCATCATAAACTTCAAAAACCATCAATATTTACTAACGAGGAGACTGAAAGAATATTAATAGAAGAATCTATAAAAAAGAACAAGTCAAAATAATCTGTCCAGAAAATTTACAATTCCCTGATGGTTGTATTAGAAATATACTAATTGAATTTGCTAATGGAAATCAAACTATTACAAATTTAAAACAATTAAAAAAAATTAAAAATAAATCCATATCATCATTTTTTTAAACTATTAATCTATTTTTATTATTATGATACATCCCGTTTTGAAAGAAGGTTTTAAAGAATGGGAAATTATTATAAACCCAGATTTAAAATTCGCACGGGCAGAAACAGTTAAAAGGGGTGTTAAACGTTATTGGGGTTATGACCCTTCTAATAATTCCTATAAGCTCATGTATATCCAATATCCAAAATCAGCGTTCAATCGAACTGATATGGAACGAATTATAAAAAAATATAAAACATGCAAATTATGTTCAATAGGAAAAAAATTTATAAAGGGAAAAAACAATAATACAATTAATATGACGTATTCGATTATAGATAATTTGGGAAGAATTCCAAAAATAGGCAGATATATAAGTGGGAATCGCTACATATCTGAACCCATAATTATGCAAATACTTTCTACTATTTCTCGTTATCCTTTCGCACTAACCCTTAAACCTCTTGGAAAAGCTATTGCTTCTATATTAGTTGGTATAATAGGAGAAATAGGAGTAATTTTCCTTATTAAAAATAGAGTGATTCAAGGCGAATGGGCAAATTTCTTTGCTAATTATTTAACAAGCACAATTGAAATGCCCGCTAAAGGTGGAACACTTTCACTTGGACTTAAGGACGACATAAGAGCGCTCAAAAGTGCAGTAAAAAGTGGAAACTTCTATGGTATTGCTGATAGTCTTCTAAATGAAGCTGGAGCTATAAAAAGAGCTATGAGAAGTTATGGAACAAAATTCAAAACGGCTTTTGCTGGTCTTCGAAGGGGAGGTAGAAGGTTAAGAGCAACTGAAACTACACTACCAACTAAACTAAGAAAAAGACCTTTTACAGTAAAAGGTGCAAGCGATTATAAATATATGGATACTGCACACCGTTTTAGAGAGATTGGAAATTTTGGAAGTGGTTTTAGAAAGGAAAGACGATTTAGGGAAAGTGGCGATGCTGTTTACGCCGCAATGATGACCTAATCTGACGTACTAACAATAAACCTATCAGATTTTTTTTCTTCCTTATTTTTGAATAAAATAATTTCATTATGAATATTTAAACCAAAGATTATTATTTCTCCATTAGATTCTTCTGGTATTTTAAGTTTATCCCGAATTATTTGAGGTAAATAAATTCGATTGTCATATATTTTTGTCGTTTTTAATATTTTCATTATATTTAATTATTCTTGTCCTTTTTTATAAACCTTTAGCATTATTGGACGATATTGTTTATATAACCCCTATCTATATTAAAATCATCTAAATAAAACAATTTATATGAATACCTATTAAAAATAAAAATTGAGGTCAATAAAATGTTAGGATATTATCTCACAAAACATCCAGCTATTTATGACACAATAATGGACATGATTGACGAATACAGAGAAGTTGTTAATGAATACAACAAGGCTGTAGGACTTGAAGACATTGCCGCAAGGATTTTAAGACCAGATGACCAAGTTATAGGAGCTGCTGCTGAAGTTTATTCAGCTACCTATGTTGACGCTGGTGATAGAAATCTATTAAACGTTGGTGCTGCCGCACGAGTACCTAATGGTCAAGGTGTTTTACATCTTGGCTGGCACGCTCAAGGAGACTTAGGAGGCGATGGAATACTTCAAGTTGATTTGGAAAATATCAAACGTCAAGAAATCTGCGCTCAATGGGCGTATGATGGCGAATTCCATAATTACATTGAACCACAGCAAATTGTATTTGCTCGTGAAGGCGACTTAATAAATTGGATTATTCATCCAGTACTGGGCATAAACCCTACATGCGTTATATTTCCTATCGCTTTTCTTATTGGTCCTAGAAAACAATTGTTAGTTTAAGGTGAAAATAAAAAATGTTAGGACATTATCTCACAAAACATCCAGCTATTTATGACACAATAATGGACATGATTGACGAATACAGAGAAGTTGTTAATAGTTATAATGACTCTGTAGGACTCCAAGACATTGCCGCAAGAATTCTAAGACCAGATGACCAAATCATAGGAAAAGCTGCTGAAGTTTATGAAGCTACCTATGTTGATGCTACTGACCAATTCATCTATCTTATGGCTGCCTCACTCAGAGTACCTGCTGGTCAAGGTGTTTTACATCTTGGCTGGCATTGTGCTGGTGATTTAGGCGGGGACGGAATTCTTGAAGTGGATTTAGAAGGTATCAAACGTCAAGAAATCTGCGCTCGTTGGGCATACTTCGGTGAGTTTCATAATTACATTGAACCACAGCAAATAGTATTTGCTCGTGAAAACGATAGAATTGCTTGGATTGTCCATCCTGTATGTGGCTTAAATAGGATTTGCGTTATTTCTCCAATTGCATTCTTAATTGGTCCTAGAAAACAATTGTTAGTTTAAGGTGATTTTATCAAATGGTCTTAGCTAACATTTGGTTTCCAAACCTAAAAGATAGGAGTAGAATTATTGCTGCAATAAGCACTTTACCCGCTGTCGGTGCTCCTGCTGCATCAAATGTCGTTATCCCAAACGATTATCCGCCTATCGACAGAACTATCCCATGTCCAGTCTTAGCAATATTCTGTGCCCAAAATACTGCTACTCTTGCAGCAAACGGTCAGCATGCTTTTGCTATGGCTGGTCAATTAAATACTGGTGTCGCTCCTACTGGAGCTGGAGAGTTTCAAATTACTGGAGTACGAACAATTAGTGTCTGGAATTTACCAAATGAAGCACAAGTAGTTCTGATAATTTATGTGGCTAAAGGTTCAGGACAAGACACTTAAAGGTGAAAAAAAATGGTATTAGCAAATATATGGTTTCCCGATGAAAGAGATTGGGGACAAATGGTTGCCGCTGTTATTTCGGACTCCGCTGCTGGCGCTGGTGCTGCAAAAACAATTACAATCCCAAATGAATACCCGCCTATCGATAGAACTATTCCAAGTCCCGTATTAGCAATTCTGATTTTACAATCTGATGCTACATTATTAGCACTTGGTAATGATTCATGTGCTATCGCTGGTCAAATGGCTGTAGCTCCTACTGCAACTCAAGAATTCTTTATTACTGGCGCACGAACACTCCAATATTGGAAGACCGCTGCTGAACTTGCTGTTATTATAGTTTTTTATATATCAAAAGGTTCAGGACAAGACACTTAGAGGTGAAAAAAAATGGGAAATGCCCCGTTAGCAAATATATTGTTTCCAGACCGAGAAGATAGAAAACGAATTGTCGCTGCGGTGACTACCTCTGCTGGAGCTGCAGGTGGTGTGGTGACACTTACTATTCCAAACAACTATCCTCCTATAGACAGGACGATTCCATGTCCAGTTTTAGCAATTGTAGGAATGATAACTACCGCTACTTTAGCGATAGATGAAAATCTTGTATGGGCTATGGCTGGTCAAATGGGAGCGACTCCTGCTACATTAACTCCCGATTCCGCTGGAGAGTTTTTAATTACTGGAGCACGCACTATTGATGTTTGGGAATTAGCCGCTGGTATAAAAGCAATTCTGATTGTTTATGTGTCAAAAGGTTCAGGACAAGATACTTAAAATTAATAACTTTAAATTCTTTTTTTTATTCTTTTTTTAATTCTTTTTAATATAATAAATTTAAATAGAAATTTTAATATAAATATATAAAAGACAACAAGACAACAAAACAACAAGACAACAAAAAAGATATGAAAATTATGGATAAAAAATATATTCGTGTTGATAACAAAACCCATGAAACTGTAAAATCAGAAGCATTAAAAAAAAATATAACAATGAAACAACTTGTTAATAATGCTATAACTAAATATTTAGAAAAAAATGAAAAATCAACAATAAATAATCCTGAAATACATCAAGCTAAATATGATATTTCACATGGCACAAAATATCTTAATAAAATGAGTAAAATTGCAGAAAATATAATTGAACATTATCAATTATTAAAATTAGAGACTTATCCTATTACTATTCAAGAAGCAGGCTTAGATATTATGAGAAAAGTCTCGAATTTCTTAAAAGAACAATTAAATTATAAAAAGGAGATAATAATTGTCAAAGCGGAATAAACCCCCAGCACATATAATAGATAAATTTATTGAAAAATGGTTTATAGATGAAGGAGAAATAAGAGATATTAAATATAAAAAAGCTATATTAGAACCTGAATTTTTAAAATATTTTGATATTAAATATGACCCTCTATGGTTGGATTTTACAAGAAGAGTTTATGAACATCAAAAACAAACGGTAAAAGCATTTAAGAAGGGCTATATTGTAAATCCAAGAAATCTTAAAAGTGAATTTGAAGAGGATAGAAGATATTGGAGAGATATTGCTGTTCCTATTTTGGTACAAAATGGGATATATTATATTAGAAATATTAATAGAGAATGGACTGGAATGGCAACCTTAGAACAAGTGTCATTGATAGGAAGCAAGAAAGCGAAATATCATTTAGAAAAAGCTGATGATGAAATTGAATTCTTAGTTGATGTTGGAGGGAGAACTAAAAAAAACCAACAAGCTAAATTTATATATAAAAAGGTTAGAAACTTACAAAGCTTAACCTCTGAAATAGATTTGGGAGACTTAGAAGAAGAGATTTTTGAAATTATAAAACCAGAGAAAAAAAGTAAAAAGAGTAAGAAAAAAAACTAACTTTTTATTCTTTTTTTTAATTATTTAATTATGCTTAAAAGAAATTTATGTAAAAAATGTGAAATTAAAAAATATTGCTGTTATCAATCCGTTCTTGCTGCTGGCGAAAGCGGAAAAATGTATAGCATCATTCTCAAGAATCAGCCATGTAAATTCTTAGATACAAAAACTTCTCTGTGTTTAAGTTATAAAAATAGATTTAAACTAAATCCTTATTGTTTAACAGTTAAAGAAGGAATAAAACAAAATGCTTTCCATAAGGATTGTTTATATATAAAAGCTAAAAAACATTATAGGGGTAATCCTCTTCCAAGAATAGATTACGTCCCTGATGATGTACTTGAACATATAAAACTGAGAATTAAAGAAGTAGAAGAAATGAACCCGTCAGAATTTCGGAGAAAGTTTTTACCACTAATCTTATAATTTAAATAATTACTAATCTTACATCATATTAAATATAAAATAAAATGATTTTAATATGACTGAAGAAGATAAAACCCCAAAAACTGTACTATTTAGTAATATTTTTATCCAACTCGTTATTATAGCATTTTTTACAGTTATATGGCTTAACGCTCCATTATGGGGTGTCGGCGCTCTGAATGTAAATTACTTTCTCTTTATGTTTATTGGTGTTGTAATATCAGGATTAGCTACATTATGGTCTAAAGCCAATCCAGATGCTCCTATTCCGAAGAAACCAACTCAACAGCTTGGTAATTTAATGAAGGCAATTACAGATGTCATAACAAGTCGAATGAACAAAGAAACACCCGCAATAAAAGAAATAACTGATGTGATACAAAAAGCTATTGTATGGAGTTTACGGGAAGCAAAAATAAGTCCTGAGTTTGATAGAAAAGTGCTTGAAGAAGTAGAAGGTTATATTTTAGATAAATTAGTTCCTAAAGAAAAAGGTGAGAAATAATCTCAAGCAAATGGAGAGAATCTATAAATAAGATTATACCAAGAATAAGTAAACCAGATATACCAGATGTAGATATAAGTCGATATAACATTATTACTCGTGTTAATGAACTTGAAGATGAAATAAATAATAAAATTATTCCTGCTATTAATAAAAATATTGATGAAATTAGAGCTTTTCCTGCTCAAATAGAAACTGCGAAAGTCAAAATAATAGCCCAAATGAAAACGGGAATTAAAGAATATGTTGATACTAATATATTCCCGCCATTAATAGCTTTCAAGGATGCTCTCTTATCAGTCGGAACGGGTATTAAAAATGATATTACAATCATAGCAAATCAAGGAAAAGAAATGACTAACACTATAAAAAGTGAAATGATTAATATTAAAAACAACTTCATAAGCTTTGGGACTAATATAAAAACAAAAACTACTAATTTAGCTAATGATGTTAAAGCAGTAGGCACATCTATGACACTTATGATAGAAAGAATGCAACCAGTATTACAAGCTGCTTATACTTGGGGTAAAAAAGCTATAAGTGCTGGTATTTCTATAAATGCTGGTGTATATGCTGGTAAAGCTGTCGCACGATTAATATATAGTGCAGGAGATTTGAGAGCGCAAGGTTATAAACCCGTATTATTTGAATTATCTAACGGATTTATAAATGTAGGTAATAAATTTGGTACATTAAAATACAGTTTTGATGGTTTTGGAAATACAATAAAAGCTAAGAGTGAAGATATAGCAAATCAGCTAAATACAACTTCAACTAATATCAAAAGTTCTATAGATGCTTTTCTTGCGAACTTTAAAGGAGTATTTGACAATATATCTAAAAGAATTCAAGGTGGTACGGGAGAAGTAATGAAAGAAATTATAATTATAAAAAAATCAATACCAACACCCGTAGCAATAACAATACCAACAGAGACAGCAGCAGAGACAGCAGCAATAACATATCAGGCGGCAATACAACAGGGAGCAACAGAAGAACAAGCGGCGGAAGTAGCACGAAGAGAGGCTCAAGCAGCAGCGGCAGCAGCAGCAGAACAAGCGGCAGCGGCAGCAGCAGCAGAACAAGCGGCAGCAGAGGCGGCAGAAGCAGAACAAGCGGCATCAGCAGCAGCGGCAGCAGCAGAAATAGCACGAAGAGAGGCTCTGGCGGCGGGAGCGACAGCAGAACAAGCGGCGGAAGTAGCACGAAGAGAGGCTCAAGCAGCAGCGGTAGCAGAGGCGGCAGCAGTAGAGGCGGCAGAAGCAGAGGCAGAAGCAAAAAGGATAGAAGACGCAAGACGATTGCTAATACTTCAAATGAGTGGTGGAAGGTACTACTAAACCTTTTTATTTTTAAATAAAAAAAAGAAGTTAATATTTATTTTTATTCTTTCTTATTTATGGTATTCTAATGTAATATAAGCACTTCCAAAAGCTCCTACTTTTATATAAGTAGGTAAACAATCCCCGTTTTTATTTAATCCACAATTCATTTCTATTAGTTGTTGAAATAAATAGAGTCTTAATTCTATTATTTCATCATCGGTTAAGGGTTCTTCAGCTTTCTCTATTAATTCTTGTATCTTGTCATATAACTTACCTTTTACTTCATATATTTTTACCATTTCTTTAAACACTTAATTCTTTTATATTTTTTAGGAAAATAACCTTTTCCTATGTATAATAATGTAGCATCGCTTAAATACTTTATTGCGTCAATCTACTTGATTCTATGCTTTTTAACTCAAATATTCCCTAAAAAACAATAAAAAAATTGATTAAGCTTATTAGCTAAACTTATAATTTTTTATGCGCAAAATAGCTAAAAATTGAATATTTTTAAGATTTTTTCAGAAAAATATCCTGCAATTCCAAAAAATTATTTTGACAAAAATGTCAAATTTCTTAGACAAAAATGTCAAAAATTTTTAAGGTTAGTTAGTGAAATCAATAATTTTTTTTCTGCAAAAAATCTTGATTGATTGTTTTTAGCATTGATTTCAATCCATTTTTAACCATTAAATAAAAAATATCAATTATCTCAATCATTCAATCATTCAATAATTTTTATCGACAAAAAAAACAACATATTTAAATAATTTTATATCTATTATCTATATAGATTGATTGTTTTATTTTTCAGACATTATTGTTTTTTAAATATCAAAAACTTAATTTTAAAGCAATAGAACAATCAATCATTCAATCAATCAATCAAAAAGGTTAAAAAAATGGAAATAAAATGTAAAGATATTAATTGTAGTGAAAGAAATAGTTGTCAACACATCTTAGATGATATTTGCAACAAATACAATGAAAAACAACAATATTTAGCAAATAGAATCCATGATTATATCGTTTATAGTTTAGACATTGAAAATATCAATTTAAATGATATAAAAGAATTATCAAAAGACATTTTAAGATATTTACCTAAAGATTAATAATTTTTTATTTTTTTATAATGACCGAATATGAACTTTAAACGGTTCTTTGGTCAAAAACAAGAAAAGTGAAAAAAATGTCAAAAACAGAAAAATGCTTTAAATTGGATGTTAGAGGAAATAACTGTAAAAATGAAGTAAAATATTACAGAAAATTGGATGAAAACCCTAGACCCGTATGTGAAACACATTATAATAGAATGGTAGCAATTGAAAAGAGACATTACTTTAAAATAGAAACACCTAAAAAAGTAAAATGTGAATTTTTTGATGTATGTAAAGAGAACTTTAAATATCATTGCCGAAATTTCGAAACATTGAAAGAATCTCATGTATATTGCACGGAATTTGTTAAAAGAACTAACAAACAATCTCTTATTACATTTAATGAAGTCTTTAAAAAAACTATTATAAGTTTTGAAATAGAATGTACAGAAAGTGGTGCTAAAAGCTTACTAAAACGACTTGAGAAATTTTTGAGAATTGAAACCAATTGGGCTTATAAAAATTTAAAATTTAATCTAAAATAATTTTTATTTTTTTTATATATGACCAAATCTAAGCTTTAATAGGCTTTTCGGTCAAAAAGAAAAATAAAAACTAACAAGTAAGTGAGATAAAATGTCAAAAAAAATAATAAAAACAATGAGAAAGATTGTAGAAAATCGGCAATATGAAGAGATTAACGGTGTTGTTGTTGATATGCAAACGGCAAACATGATTACGACTATTTATAACAAACTTAACAAGAAAAACAAGAAAAAGTTTTCTAAATTAAATCTATTTACAATGGTTAATGTTGGTTGGAAAATCATAAAAAGAAGTGAGGCTAAAGCTAAAAATGTTAAGAATTAATGCTAAAGAATTAGTTTTGAGAGAAATAGCAAGAAGTAAACGATATTCTAAATTATCTAAACAAGAAAAAATCATAGAACACTTAGAATCAATGGAATTTAACATTAGAATGTATATCAAACATAAGAAAGCTAAAAACAACCGATATGATAAAAAATCTCTTAACTACAATCTATGGACGTTAATAGAGAATATAGAAACAATCAAAAACAAAAAAGAGTAAACTAAAATGACAATACATTCAAAAGCTATATCAAAATATCTTTTTTTAAATAATTTAAAAATACAAAATAGCGAATTTAAAGCAATGTCTTTTAATACTAATCAACCTATTATTAAACTTCAAAATAAGTTAGGTGACCCTATTTTAACATCTTATAGTGATGAACTTCATAGAATTTTCAAATTCGCTTCTCATAGAAAGCTAATAAAAGAACATAGAGAAAAAATCAATAATAAAAAATTAAATTTAAAATAATATTTTTATTTTTTATATAAGGCTGAATGTGAACTTTAAACGGTTCTTTAGCCAAAAAGAAAAATAAAACAAAAGTGAAAGAAATGAGCGAAAACGAGATTGTATTAAAACCATTAGATAAATTACTATGTAGTTGTTTGTTTGATGTAATTATCGATGAAAAAAGCGATTGCATGTATGAATTAGTAAGACTCAATAAACCAATTAAGAAATTTGAAACAAATGATTTGTACTATGTTAAAGACTTAGGAAATCTTTTAGGACGGGAAGATTATATAAGTGAACGATATGCAAGATTAGCGATTTTGACAAATGAACATCTAAATTTAGATTCTAAAATATATTTTAGAGTTTGCAGAATTATTTTTAATATGGAAATATTGAACTTAAACAAACTTAGAGATTTAACCAATATATCTATTTGGAGTAATGGTTCAAGTAATATCAATAAAGCGGAATTTCTTATTTATTGGAAAGGAATTCACTTAGGCTACGATGATTGTCCGCCGTCATTAACCAAAATTCTTGAAGTCTTACATGATTTTGAGTATAATAAATTAAGCATAATATATATAGAATTACACGATTTAATAAATGATATTACTAATAGCGAATTATTCACTAAAGTAGTTAACACACAAATAGATAGGCAATAAACCATGCAAAAAATTAAATTATCGTATATTTTAAACAGTTTTTTTTATTTTTTATATTTAAATATTGATTTCTATAGAAAATGTCTTTCTATAGGCAATATTAAATCGATTCGATTTGTTAAACAATTAGTAAGAATGTTAAACAAAAGTTAAACAAAAGTGAAAAAAATGAGTGAAACCATAATAGACCAAGAAAAAGAAGTTAAAAAACATCAAATCGTTAATTTATATTTCGATTGTTATGAATTCTTTAAATTCATTGATGCTATTGAGAAATATGTTGATGAAATTGAACTTGTTTTCGAAAATAGTGAATTTTCAATAAGTTTTATGGATGCATCAAGAATTATGTTATGTAAATGTACTAAACAATTAGATAAATTAACTACAATTGAAAGAATGGTTTTTGGAATTAATACAAAAGATTTTATGACTATTCTTAGAACGCGAAAATCAGATAAGAAAGAATTAGAATTAATTTTTGACAATACAAAAGATTACATCGAATTAATCAAAACAAGTGAGAAATTTAATAGTAAAATCGAAAAAACATTAACTATTTTGGAATTAGAACTTGAAAACGTTCCTATGGATAATTTATTAGGTATAGAGTATCCTGCAAAAGTTAAATTTCCTATTAAAATCTTAGATGATTTTTTCTATGAAAGTGCTAATTACTCTGAAATTGTAGAAATTGAAATTAATGAAAATACGGGAATAAGCTTTAGTGAAACGGGTTCAATTGGAAAATCAAAATATCTTATCAAAGAGTATGATTGTAATGAAATAGAAGGTTTCGGAAAAGGAAGTTATTCTTATACATACCTAACACCAATTAAACCATTATTGCCAATTTTAAAGGATAGTGATATTACATTGAATATAAAAAATGATCATCCAATAAAACTTGAATTATATCTTGAATCATTAGATTTTGATTTTTTTGTGTTTTTAGCGCCAAGAGTGGAAGAAGTCGAGTATGACGACTATGACGATGATGAATTTTAAAAACCAATTTTTAAATTTTTTATTTTTTTTATAATATGGTTTAAAATGAACTTTAATCGGTTCTTAAACCAAAAATAAGAAAATAAAAAAATGAGTAAAATGAGTAAAAAAACAGATAAATTACGCGCAAAATGTTTTATACTTTTTCCATTAATAGAAATAGCCAATAAACGAGAAATTATTGATAAAATTAAAGAAATTAATGAAATACTCGATTCTATGTTATTTACAAAAATGGAAAAAATTGGTTTAGAGTTTGCTTTAAACCAAATTAATAAATAATTTTTTATTTTTTTTTATATAAGGCTGAATATGAACTTTAAACGGTTCTTTAGCCAAAAAAAAGAAAATAAGAAGTGTAAAATAAAAGTTAGTAATAACTACCTAATAAAACATAAAAAGAAGTGATTTATAAAAATGTCTATCAGTTTAACAAGAAAACATTATACAGATATAAACCAAGTAGAAAGGATATTAGAAGCGCGAAAACGTGAAACGTTCAAATTAGATGGGATTAATAAAATCTTTTTCGATAGAGATAATAAGCTTAATTTTAGGTTTGTTGTAAGAGAATCCGATGAATATCAATTAGGAATTTATTCAAATGATTTAATTAAGGAATGGTATTTACCTAAACATGCCTTTTCTCAATTAGCTACATATTTGAATATCCCAGTAAGAACTTATGATTTTATTCAATTAGCATCACCATTAAGAGACGAAGAAAAACGATTAGAAAGTGGAGAGAGGGATTTATTCTTAGAAAATATGAGTGAAAACTTAGAACTCTTATGTAAGAATCGAATAGAACGTGAAAAGAATAGTAAGAGACTTCAAAACCATTATATTACAGTATTTAGTGATATATTTGGTACGTTCATAAGAAGAATTTCGAGTGAAATCTATAAACCTTATGAAGATTATAAGGCTTTAATAGATACCAATAATAATTTGCAAAAAGTCAATAAAGCAAAAGGAACGAGCTATGAACATACAGAATCATATATTAGCCCGAATAAGCTAACAAGTAATTTTGTAGATTCAAATTGTAAAATTCACTTAAAGAACGTTAATGATACCATTAAAGGCGGAATTACAATGACCAATAGTGAAACAAAAGATTCATCATTCGGTTTTCAAGCATTAATCTTTAGATTAGCATGTGAAAATGGTTTAATAAGTACATTTAAAGATTCAGCTCTAACAGTTAAACACATGGGTGATGATTTTAAATTGAATACTCAAAAAGCTTTTGTTAGGGTTCTTGAATTAGGACAAAATTTTGCTAAAATGTTTGTAGAACTTGAAAGAAGCAAACCAATTAGTAATGATTGGAACGATATTTTTGAACTTCCCGACACATTATTTCAAATGCATAAAAATGAAAGAAAAGAGCTTATTACAATAGCTCAAAAAGAGACTTATCCATTTTCAGCTTACGGAATAGTGCAAGCATTAACATTCAAGTCTAATCATGATGCTATAAGCGATTCTAAGTTCAAAACTTTAAATGAAAAAGCTATTGATGTATCAAGAAAGGTCGATAAATATAATAAATACGTTCTTAAAAGACTAAGACCTAAAGAATCTAAGAAAAATGAAATTGATGTAAATGAACTAACATTTTTTACTGATTAAATCAACCTATATAACTAATTAATATTTTTTATTCTTTTTTTTTATTCTATTATCTATATAGCTTATATTAGCTTAAAACTTAAATACTTGTTTTGTCTTATTTTAATTACTTAACTTGTTAGTTCAATCAAAAAAATGACAAATACTAAAAACATTGAACATAAATTTGTCTATGAAAATGGATACCATGTTTGCTGTAATTGTGGCATAGCTAAAGACTCTCATTATTGGGATAAAGACCAAAGCGATATGGTTTTTGACAGAAATAAGCCTAAAGAAGAAAAATATTTCATGAACAACAAATGGAAAAACCTATTAAGAAAAAATAACATATATACAATGCCTTTCTATTATCACGCATACACAGAAATATTATTTATCGTAAATCTACTTCCCTTTCCAGATAAAATGAAAAAAAACTTGCGGGAATATATGATAAGTAAAAAATTTAAGTCCTGTAATGATGTTATTAAAAATTTTTATAAATTAATCTGTAAATTAGACTTGCCAATCACTTCAGCAGAATTTCTTGAAATACTCAAAAGCAACAAAAAACAGGGTTTTAAACCACTTACCAAACTAAGAAACGTAGAAAACGTGAGAAAATATTATTGGTATATTAATAAACAAATAGAGCAGGCGCGAAAAATTCTTAATTTCTCCAATACAGAAAAACAGGAATTATATAAAATTGTATTAAATTATTACAATCTGATTAGATTTAAAATGTGTAAATCATCTAATCCAATATATTTAATTGAGAATTTAATATATTATACTATTCGAGAGAAATTACGACCACTTCAAACACACTTCAACAAAAATAATTTTAAAATACAAAATCCAAGTTATATAACTACCTTAGTTAAATTTCTTAAAGAAATTAAAAAAAATAATTTGGATTCTTCTTTTAGTGAAACATTAGAAATTAGCCAACGCAATAAAAAATTAGCAAATCAATATCTTTAAATATTCTTTTTTTTATTATTTTATTGTTAAACTAATCTAATTAAAAATTAAACAAAAGTTAAACAAATTGATGAAAAATGGAAAACAAATCAATTACAGAAATAATATATATGTTAGAAATAGCCAGAGATAATATAAATAAGACAATTAAACAATTAAAGAGAGAAAGAGAGAAAGAGAGTATTAATCATGGAAATTCCTGAAAAATGTAAAAAATGTATTCATTTAGTAAACAATTACTGTAAGGCGTATAAGGTAAGTCTTTCAATTATCTATGTAAATAACTGTACAAGAAAGAAAATAGAAACAAGAAAAGAAAGGAGAAAAAGGAGAAAAAAATGACCGAAAGAACAAAATTTACCGCATTTAGATGTCCTACAGAACTATATGACGAATTACTTAAAGATTCCGATAATAGGTCAAAAATTATTGTCAATGCTTTAAAATCTTTCAAATCTAAGGATTACCAAAAAAATATAACTAACGCATATAGCCAATTCAGTAAATTATTTCATTCTATTGAATTACACTTCAAAAACAGGAGTACATTAGGAGTAAATGAATTTATTAATTTTATAAATGCCTATATAACTAATGCAGAAACAATTGATAAAATAGAGGAAATTATCAAATGAACGTATATACCTTTTGGCTTTATTTGAAAACTATATATTTTATAAATAAATGGAGAAGAAACCAGAAATGAGTTTTTTAAAAGACATCGCAAAAAAAGGAAATGAACAAATTCAGGAACGTGTTAAACAAACTGTTAAACAAAAAAAGATAGTTGTTAAACAAAAAGATGATGATATTGTTGAATATATTAAACAAAAACAAGAAACATTCGAAATCAATCCTACTGTCATATCTCTTAAGGACATACCAAATACTAACATAATGACAAGTGGAAAACTTATAGGTGTACATTTAAGAGCAGAGAAAAAAGAAATGCTGAAAAAATTAATGAACTATATAGGTGATTTAATAAAAAATGTCTAAAAAACCAATTTCTCAGGGCATACGAGAAATACAATGTTCTTGCGGAAAGAAATTTGAAACGTATGTATTTGAATTTATAAGTCCTTATGATTATATATGTCCAGATTGCCAAAAAAATGAATGGTGGTGGTACGCAACACGAATGCTTAAATTGGAAAAATTCCGATGTGTTAAATGTACTTGGAAATTAACCAAAAAAGATGCATTTCAATCTGGTGAAAATACACTCTGGTTCAAATGTAAATGCTGTGGATTTACTACTGTTTTATGGTTTTCCGAACCTTATTAAAATCGACAAAATTAATTACTTTTTATTCTTTTTTTTATATATTTTATTACTTAACTAATAAGTGATAAAAAATGAATTTAAACGATTTTGAAAATTTTATAGAATTTACTAAAAAACAAATAGGAATTCTAAAAATAAAGGAAGAAATATATAAAGACGCATGGAAATGGTGTCATTCAACTGACCTCATAAAGAGAATGAAAGAACAAATAAAGAAATTTGACGGTTTCATTGAAACTATACAATCCAATTTCAAACCTCAACCTGAAGCAACAGTAAACGCAAAAGAAACATTAGTAGATATAGCAAACTTTTGTTTCTTTATATATGAGAGATTAGGTGATGTAGATTTCTAAAAAAGAAATAAAATTATGCCCGATTTGTAATAATGAATTAGCAATTATTAGTTTATATTGGTGTTATGATTGTAAAAAATGGTTTGAAGATATTGATTTTCTTGATTCAGAAATAAAAATTGATGAAGATTGTAAAAAATGTAGTTGGTTTGTTGAAACTCTTTTTAAAATTAATAATTCAACTCTTTTTTATTGTAATAATTTAAAATCAAACAGGAAAATGGAAAAAATAAAAGATTTTAGAAAATGTAATGAATTTGATGGTGAATAAAATGGGAATATTTGATGATGCAGGAAACTTAATAACAAAAAAACCCGAACCAGACAAATTAGAAACACTTAAAGAAGAATTCGAGACTATAGTCAATGGAAAAAAGGTTTTTCATTGTGAATTTTGCAGAAAAGAATGGGATAATAACCTTTCAAATCGTCAACACGAAAGCTGGTGTGAAGAAAACCCGAATCGGCGAACGTATCGCAAAAATGGGAAAAAAGGAAAAACAAAAACTACTATTACAAAAATCCGTAAACCACCTAAACCTAAACCTAAAAAGGATATAATTAAAGAATTAAATGCCTTTAATAAGGTTTTTTGTCTAACTGATAAACAAATTGTAGATTATATAAGAAAAAAAATGAATGAGGCATAAATAAAGTGAAAATTATAACTATTAATCTTGATGAACGTGTCTTAAAAGTAATAAATTTAATTGTCAGTAAAAAAGAAGATGTTTGTAGTCGTTCGGAATTAATACGGAGATTAATTGATTATTCCCTTCCACGCTTTTTAGGACTTCAATCGGTCTATGAAAAAATATCAGAGGGTATAATTGAACTTCCTAAATTTAAAGAACCTAAGTACGAGAAAATGACATTAGCAGAATTGAGAAAAGAGTTTGCTAATATCCCAGATTATAAATTTATAAATGAAGAGATGATACTAATCGAATGTCAACAATAACAAAAACATTTAAAATTTTAGATAAGGATATAACAATCCATTTCTCTGATGAAAACCACGCGGAAAAATATTTCGATTTCAGCTCTCTTGACTCTCAATGGCACAGAAAGGAAGTCGGGGAATATCATCTCACTTCTCTTTTGTCTTGTATCAGAAAATATTGGTACTGGTTTAAGTATAATATAGAATTATCATTAATACAGAAAGGAATCTTTCTCATAGGACAAATCTTTCATAAACACATACAAGACCACTTGGAAAAAACACTTGGTTTTGTAATAATAGAAATGCCCTGCGAGGATGAAATTGAAGACGATATTAGTATCTTATTTAAAATAGACATAGTAGAAATTCGAGAAAAAGAAATTTCGGATATAAAAACCACTCGATATATGCCTATTGTTGGTGATTTATCTGTTAATGAATTTGAGCAAAAATTCGGAAAATATATACTTCAGGTATTAGCTCAAATATATTTTGTAAATCACACCTATTTTAAACAAGAACCTATGGAAACAATTAAAATCCTTTATATAAGCAAAAATGATTTATTCACTAAACCTATATGGATGGATTACGATAATGACTTAGGAGAATATTTTTATCTCAAAATCCGAGCGCGAGCGAAATATTTACACGAACATTTATTAAATGATACAATCCCCGAACATTGCGACACATCAAAAGATTGTATATATTGTGCTTTTGTAGATATGTGCCCAGAGGGAATGGAAATCAAAAACTCTCTTACTACACCAGTAATCCATGAAAGCCGTTTATATATAAAAAAATATAAAGATATGGGTCAAACTAAGAAACCATATTGGAAATATGACCCAGATGGTAAATGCTGGATTAAAACTAAGGGATTTCATGAATTTCTTAGAAAAGAATTAAACTATACAAGAAAACAAATAGGTGAATTACCATAATGAAAGATATACATACAAAAGAAGATGAATTAGAAATCCAAATCATTGGATTACAAGGTAAAATTGAGCGACTTGAAAAACAACTAAAAGAGCAAAGAGCGGAGTTCCTTGTAGATTTAGTTGATTTATATTTTGAAACTGACCCATGTTTATATTTTAAAGAATCTAAATTAGAATTTGCCTTAACCAAACAGAAGTGGGAGAGTAAATAATGATGAACTTACAAATGAATGATGATAAAATACCAATGACAGATGATAAAATACCAATGACACCTATACAACTAAGAATCTTTAAAACATTATCAAAAGGAGAATCTTTAACACGAAAACAATTAGTACAAACACTTGAAACAGCACGGACTACTATTTTCGATAATTTGGTAAAACTTCAGAAACTAAAACTCGTTCTTAAATATAGTAAAAATGACGGATTACGGGGAAGACCAATTATCCTATGGTATATTCCAAAAAGAATATTAAAACAACTAAAATACCGATAAAAAATCTAAAAACTAACTAACTCCTCTTTTTTTTATTAATTACTTTTTATACTTTTTATTATATATATAGATACTATTAAAAAACTTAAAAGTGTAAAATAAAAAAAGAAGTGATAAAAAATGCCCGAAGATATGTTATCGCTATTAACACAGAGCTTAGACTTGGTTGGGAAGCGTGAATTAGCTCCCAAACAATTAGAAGAGTTTGTCTCAAAAGTTTTAAAACATGAAGTCAAAGAAGTTGTTATTAGGCGGGAAATGTTTAATAATAACGAACTTGAAAATGAAGTAGATATTAATAACTTTCCATTCTATACAGACGGTTATCGTACTGGGATTTTTATAGAATTAAATGATGATAATATATTCCTCTTTCGAGATAAGGACGGAAATGAGATTCAAGTGATGCAATTATACCAAAAAGATAAGGATAAACAATTCATAAGGGATATTAATACTGGAGAGTTAGTTCCTACTGGACGTTGTCTGATGAGAATTAAAGCAAGAAGAGGGTTTATGGGATTCTTTATTGGATTAAGTAAAGTGGAAGCTATAGATGAGAAACATTATTATGTTTTCGTTGGTAATTTAACAACTCAATACAAAGTAGCTAATAGTGATGAAGACCCAAGTAATTATCATAGAAAAAAAGAGGAAGGGGTTCTATATACTGATTTCCCATCATTTACTCTGAATGTTTGGCAAATAGGAGAAATTAATCGAACTAAAAGCGGAAAAGTGAAAATAAAACTTCCTGAATGTAATTGGAAAGAAGAGGAAGAGGAAACTTAATTTTTTTATTTTTTTATATTATGGGTTTTAATGGTGGTTTAATCCCCGCCAAGACCCGAAAAAAGAAAATAAACTGATAAAAATATGAAATTAAAAATTGGAAATGTAGCAGAAAAGAAAAAGGAAACTGTAGATGGTGAATTGACCAATTATTTTGACACACTTTCGGACGAAGAAATTGAAGCTATACAGGACGATGTTAATGGTGTTGATTTAGGAGAATTAGAAAATAAAGAAGAGGAAAAAAAGAAGTTTGTTATGGGGTTAGCTAATAATACAGAAGAATTAAAAGAGGAAAAGGAAGAAATTGATACAACAGAAGCAGATGAAAAAGCAGAAGCAGAGGAAGCTGTTAATGGTATAAATATTATCAACGATGTTGGTATAAATCCAAAATCCGTACTTAATTTTAATAAATTATTCCCTAACAAGAAAGTTGTTTATCGAAATCTGATAACCAAACAATTTATTTATTGGTATATAAACATTGCTAGATTTTCTTGGTTAAAAAAACTGAATATCGACTCTGAACATATAAATCCAAATCAAAAAAAGGGTATTATAAAAATGCTGGCTATTCGAACAAAAAAAGAAGATACTCCCGAACTTAAAGATGTCGGTAGTTTAGCTGAACCGAAATTAATTGAAGTTGAAAAGGAAGAGGAATTCAGCTTAGAAACTGACGAAGAGATTGATATGTATAATTTCTTACTAAGCGAAAAATGGGATAAAAAGGATACAATGAGAATAATTGAATTAAACGATTTAATATATGAACAAATGCGAGTTAATAGAACTAATGTACTGGAATCACTCGAAACTCTCATTAAAACTTTTAAATTAAAATTCGAGAAAAAAGATGCTATACAACGAGAATTGGACGAAGAGCATAGTTTATTGGAAAAACCAGAGAAAAAGGAAAAAAAAGAGAAAAAATACACAACAGCAAAAGACATCGCAAAAAGTATCAAATACTATCGTCATATTAAGTTCCTATATAAGTTGATGAGCGATAAAATGGATTTCAATAAAACTCCTACAAAAAAAGATAAGGAACAGATAACAGAAATCAATGAACTTCTTTTTGGTCATATAGATGAAAAGGAAAAAAAAGATGATAATGGACATCAATCTACCGAAATGACTGTTTTTGATTTTATTGAAAAGGAGGATTCATAATGGATTTATTAGCTAAAGCGTTAAATAATGAAAAAATAAAAGAGGTTAAAGAATTAGAATCAGAATTTAAAGGAGTTAAGAAAAAGAAACTTATGATTTCCACACCAGACCCTGCTAAAGCGCTTTCTAAAGGTAAGATTAAAAAAAAGGGAAAAACAAAAAAACTTGCAATTTCATCTTCCAATGTAAATATTCCAATAAAAAAAGGCAAAAAAGGAAGAGTTTTTGGTTTTGTTGGTAAACACGGAACTGGAAAAACTAAAGCGTGCTGTGATTTCGCTCGGCGATTCAAAAAAACGTTATATATTGATACAGAATATAAAGTACACGAGATTTTAAATGAACATTATCAAGAACTAATATATGACATAAAAGAACCCATTATACATGATAATATTCCACACTCCAAAATCTTTAAGGATACGTCCGATATTCATATAGATGTCGCTCAAGTGATAAATAAAACTACTGGAAAACGTGATGACGTTGCCACGATTCAATATATAATAAAAAATACTCCTTATTATTTAAAATTAATAGAATCTGGTAAATATAAAAACGTTATAATTGACAGTTTATCTCCTATTGGAATTTATGCAGTAAAAAAATGGCTTAAAATAAATAAACGTCAACAAGTCACCCAATTCGAATATCAACATGTTGAGGCTATCAAACAGGATGTTTTATTGCCATTTATTAATTACTGTAAAATCTATAATGTCAATCTAATTCTTACTTCTAATATAGCTGGTCATTATCTCAATGATACAATAATAGGTTATAAAGAAGAAGTTAAGCAATGGCTTTTGAGTATTTTTAGTTATGAATTATGGTTTGAATATGATTATAAGAAATATTGTATCAAACATACATATAGACCGTTCTGGTCTATACAAGATGAGGATATGGACATTTCCGAATATCTATTCAATAACGAATTCATAGATGACGACACGGAAGCTAAAGAATTTGAAGAGTTTAAATATGAATCAATGACAAGTGAATCATATAGAACAGAGATTAAAAACCGCGGAAAATCAACGTCCCTAAAAGTAGGTTAAGAATATGGATTGGTTAACAGGATTCTTTATTGGTTATCTTATAGGATTTGCAATATCGGCTGGAATATACGAATTAGGGAAATATTTAGAGAAAAAGAGAAAGAAAAAAAAGATACGAAATTTAAATATATAAATTTTTTTATTTTTATTTTTTTAATATATGACTGTTTCTGTGTATTACATTAAAAAAAAACAATCCTGTTTAAAATGTCATTATTCAAATTTCAAAAATTTTAATGGTTTTCCAAAATGTTATTGGACTTGTCCATATAGGAAGAAAGAAAAAAAGGGAATTGAAAAATGGGTTTAAAATATTACATCTTAATTCTATCTAATAAGCTCATTAGATTTAATCCATATATCTTAATAATTCTTCTCAAAATTATTTATGTCGTTATTCCTAAGAGTTTTTTAGCAAAACGTTTACCTTTTTAATATAAAAAGATAATAATATATTGCTTTAAAATTAAAAATTTATCTTTTTGTCGGATGATAAACTGGAAAGAATTTAAGAGCTACTTTGTCGGTAATCTTAACGCGTACGGCTTACAGAATTCAAATGGTAGCTGGACAGCAGTTAGAGATAGAATAACAAAAAACGTCATTGAAAGACATTTAAATAAAGAAATAACAATAGGAAGTTATACTATATACCGAAAACATGGTAAAATTTATTGTAAATGGATTTGTATTGATATAGATTTACATCCATTTAAACTTGAAAATGGTATAATAATAGAAAATTATCAACAAATAAAAAATCTTAAGTTTCCTATACGATTATATAAAAACCGTAAATCTAAAAACAAAAAAAGCTATTTTCTTACAGCTCAAGAATTAGAAGAGTATTATTGGAATAAATCTGGTTTGATTGTTTATGAAAAACTAAATTCTAAAAATAAAAAGAAAATTAAAGAAATCTATATAGATAACATTTTTCTTAAATTTGTTGAAAAATATAAAATTGAGGCAAGTGATAGAGATAAATTAAAAGGTTTAGTTAATGAAATCAAAACTTTTTTTGAGAAATTTTATCAAATCCCGCAACAAGCTATATGTGCCGAAGAATCTGGACGCGGTTTTCATATTTGGATTAGGCTTAAAGATTTAACTACTCTTAAACGAGCATACGATTTTAGAGAACATATTTTTGAAAAAGTTTTGTTGAAATTTGGAATTGAATTAGATGAAATTAATCCAAAACAGAATGATATTGATGATATATACAAATGTCCTCATTGCGAAAAAAAAAATAGAATATCTGTATATAATCATGATAAATTTTACACTTGTCGATACTGTAATGAAGATTTTGAAACTAAAGCCAATATTATAGAACATGGATTAGGAAATTTTGTTAAATTGCCTTATTCTATAAATCGTAATACCAAAACTGAATGTGTTATAATAGACAAAGATTTTAATTTAACTATTCAAGAATCTTTTGCTATAACCAAGCTAATTAAACAGGTACGTAAACAAAAAAAAATAGAAAATAAAAATGATAGAGGAAAAACGGAAGTCGATTTATCTAAATGGAAACCATTAGATAAGGACGATGTGTTTTTCTATTCAAAATTACGTTATTGTCTTAAACAAATTGTAAATGGACGACAAGCACACGGACACGGACACGGACATGATATTAGAAGAGCTTTAGCAAATGACTTATTTAAATTAAAAGCTCCCCTTTCTACAAGAATTAACGCTTTCACTCGTCAAAAAGATTTTGACGTAGCAAAAACAACGTATCAAATAGAAGATTTAGAAATGCGTTGTAGAAAGTCTAATAAATTTTTCACTTCAAATTGCAAAACCATTGCCAAATGGGGTTATTGTTATTCAGATTGTCCATATAGATATAAAGCACAGGAAGTTAATGAAAATGCTATAATAGATATTTTACTTAGTCCTAAAAAAAAAAAAATAAAAGGAATAACAGGCGGTTGGGTTGAAGCAAGAGAGCTTTTTAGTGATATAATAACTAACGGAGAAGATTCGAAAGAATATGTTATAAAAACCACTCGCTCTGGAACTACGACCAATGTTATTCTTGAAACTATTGAAAATGATAGAAAATTGTTTATGATAGCGCCTACAATTAGAATCTGTGATATAACCGTAAATGATGCCTTAGATTTAACAGATAAAAAAGTAGAATTATTTAGATTCGGAAGCAATAAAGATTTATGTATTAAATTAGCTGAAAGAATTGAAAAAACAAAAATCTTGGAAAATTTCCCGTTTTTGTTAAAAGAAGATTGCCGAAATTGTATATACAGCTCATATATTTCATGTGCCAAACATAGAAATTTCAATGAGAAATGTGAAGATTGTAAAACAATAAATAAAAGCCGAGAGAAATGTAATTGGAGACGAGCTATTGAAGACATTCAAGATTTTGATATAATCTATATAACTATAGCAAAAATGTATGCGTTGACGCAAACAACCGACCCAGAGGGATTACATATTCTTGATAAAATCTATGATAATATAGATGTAATTTTTTTGGATGAAATCTCTAATATATTAGATGTTGGAAGTGAAGGAATTATATTTAAAGAAAAAGCAGACGAAATATATCGTAAAATAGCTGGAGAAAAGAATTTTGTCGCTCGATTCTTACGTGATTATGAAGATATACATGAATATATGATGAGCAGATTAACTAAGCAACAAAAGGAGATTTGGTATAGTTTAAAGGATTTTGTTGATGCAATAGAAAGAATACATAATTATTGGCACAAATTAGATAGAAATGATGAATTTTATAAAATAACATCTCCATTACTTAAGATATTAAAAAAATTAGATAAATATTATAAAGAGAAAAAAATAAAAGGAAGCGGTGATATGGATTGGTTAGTTATATATAAAAATGTTATTGAATATACTGAAGAGACAGAACTTTATCCGAGTTCTATTGTAGAATTACTTATTATTGCCAAATTTAAACAAGTATATATTCAATATACTGCTCCATTACGATATGAATATAAAATGGAAGTTATACCAGCTAAACCAATTAAAGAATTTATAGATTTTCTCAATAAAGTTTCTGAAAAACGACAATTTTTTACTACTGATGCTACTGAACCGCCTATTGATATAAACAGAATGTTTCCTAACTTAAATGAATTAATTATAAACGACCCTATGAGTACAGCAAAATCTCAAACAGTTTATCCAGATGTTCGAACAGTAAGCATTTCTAAAATGAAATCATTAGGATTTTATTTAAAAGATGTAGTTAAATATATTAAAACGTATGGTAATCCTAATACAATGATAATAACACAAAATATTATAACCAGTATGGTTCTACGGAAGCTTTTAATTAAAAATGTTGATTATAAACACCTTACTTATTTTAGAAGTCCCTTAACTATTGGCACACCTTCAAGTTGTAGAAATATAATAACAATAGGTAGTCCTTATCCACCTAAGAATTCACATAGATGGTTAGCTGATTTGTTTTTAAAACAAGAATTAGTAGATAATAAAATATTTGATATTGAATCATTGACAAGACATTTAGAATATTATAATGCTAAAAGCAATTTCTTTCAGGCAATCTCTCGCGGAAAAGACCCGAAAGGAGAAACAGAATCTACTGTTTATTGTTATGGATTGAACAAATATCAAATTAAACAACTTCTTAATTTTCCGATTAGTGTGCCAAACATAAAAAGTTTAAAATAAAAAAAGTTGTACTTTTTGGGGTTTTCCTATATATATATTGCACTATCCCCAAAAAGTACAACTTTTTCCTATAATATTTTTAACTATAAAATCTCTCATTCTCCAGTGGAAATTATTTATAAATTAAGAGTTTATACTTTATATTATCCGATAAAAATCAAATAGTAGAGATAAGTTTTTGGATATATTTCATAAATCTCTCTAACCAATTTCGTCCCTGATATGTTATAAGAACTTTATATAAATCGGGACGACTTTCTTTTGCTTGGTCAATTAAATTTTGTCCAGTTAAAAGCTCTTTAATTAATTCTCTATTATTTTTAGCAAAATCAGATATTTGTTGACGAATCTGTTTTGGGAGTTTATTAAAATACGGTTGTAGATTATAAACAGTATTTTTTTTAATATAATATTCTAAATCAGATACTTTAACTGGTTTTAGTAAACCGATAAAGAAATTAATAAGAAAGGTAAAAATTGTCTGAAGTTCATCTTCATCTAAATCTGTATCTATATTACTAAAATTCAGCTTACTTGCCAGATTCAGACACCTTAAAACGTCTTCTTTTTATTGGTTCTATATAATTATTATCAATTTTATTTAATTCATTTTCAAAATCATCTAAATTTCCTAAATCAATTTCCTTTTTTAATATTTCAGGTGATATTTTATTTCTTACTTTTTCTCTCGGTACTTTTTCTTTTGGATTCTTAATGGATTCTGTGAATTGTTCAATTTTATCTTTTGCTGCTTCTGCTATTGGTTCGCTGAATGTTTTACCCAATACTCCAATTCCTTCTTTTATCATGTCTCCAATATACATCATTCTACCATCTCGCATGTTCTCTTCTTTAACCTGTTGGCTTTGATTAAAATCCATTTCTTTCATTTTGAGTTCATGATTCATTGTTTCTGGTGTTGTTGATTCGCTTCCAAAAAATCCTTTAACACTTTTCATGAAATCTACAGTTTTTTTCATTTCTCCTAATGAATCTCCTCCCTGCATTCGCGCTTCCATGTTATTGAATTTATCTACAAGAATACTATTCTTTAAATCATTCTGACTTTGGAATAGTGTAATAAATTCTTTTACGAGACCATTATTTTGTTGTACAGGAGCTTCATTTTTTTTAGTCATTATATTTATGAGCATTTCTTGGGTTTTGAGGTTTTGTTCCATCATATATTTAAGAATTGTATTATCAGTTGAATTTTCCGTTTTTTGTGTATTACCACCGTTGTTATTAAATGCTTTATCGAGTAAGATTCCTATTATTTTATCTGATAAACTACCATTTCCCCCATCAGTTTTTTTCATTTCATTTACTGCCATTATTACTTCTTTTATATCAGAAATATTAGAATTACTACTTCCAGATTTATTGGTAAACATGGATAATTTTTTGGCTTCTTCTAATGTCATATTTTTAAGTTTATCTGGGTCATTTGCTATAACAGCTTGTATGGGATTTATTACTCCTGAATTATATATAGGGGTGCTTCCTTTTTGACTTCTTTTGTCCTTTTCTATTTTTTGTTCATAAATCAAGCTATCATATTCATTAGCTATGGCTTTTTGTTTTTTAATATCTACAATATCTCGTAAATCACCAAAATTTTTTTGGGTTTTTGCTTCTGTATCTTTTTTTGCTGCTGTCATATTTTTCATTTGGTTTTTTTTTTTAACTTTATTTATAATTTTTTTAACATTTGTTTGACTTGCTCTTTTTATATGAGGGTCGAGCGCAGTTTTTAATTCACTCGCTTTCAATTTCTAACATCACTTTTTCTTGTTGTTCTTGTTTTATTTCTGCAAGTAATATTAATTTCTTTTCAAATTTAGTTTTTAGTATATCATGTTCTTCAATCAATTTTACAAGTTGCTCAGGTGTATAAGGGTAGTCTTTGACCACCTCGTCCACATAGTCAAATAAAGTACGTAAAATACAATAATTCGCTAATCCATATTTAGAATCTGAGTCAATTGTTCCTTTTCCATAAAAATATTCTATTAATTTTCGAAGTATGACATCATAATGCATACTAAATGATGCATTATATTGGGACATTTCTTGTTTTTTTTCTGCGCCTTTTTTTTTAGGTGACATATCAATACTTATCCGGGATTAGATGCTGTTAAAATATATATTATTTTCTTCTTATTTTAAATATAAATAAGCTCATATTTAAAAGTTTTTAATAGTCGATAAAAATATTAATATATTCTCCCCTTTTTTTATCAAATTTGATTATTCCTAATTTAAATAATTTAATAGCGACATTCTGTAGTTGTCTATGCACCTTATTATGGTCTCTGATATTTTTATAAACAAAAAGATTATTTGGATTATTATTAAACCAGTCTAAATCAATATGGTGAATAATCTCACCCTTTTTTATTGGTCTATTATATTTTTTTTCTGCTACTAAAATATGTTCTAAAACATAACCGTTTTTATCTGCTCGGTGGTGTGTTGGATTTCAGATTGAGATGTTATGTTCATTCGTTCTTTTTCCGCCTTTCCATTGGGGATTATTTTTACCACAATTTTTCCCT
>Ga0114923_10000125_pt1 | contig 59010 bp, 55 predicted proteins | sample SumtaG_FD_89578 | JGI IMG/M metagenome (GOLD analysis project Ga0114923, IMG submission 89578) | Deep subsurface microbial communities from Indian Ocean to uncover new lineages of life (NeLLi) - Sumatra_00157 metaG | ecosystem: Environmental > Aquatic > Marine > Oceanic > Sediment | place: near... | reverse complement strand
TAAGTAAACCACCTGCTCCTGCTCCAGCTACGACTACATCGTAATCTGAAGGATCTAATTGGTCAAGAGATATTTCTTGCATGGTTGGACTCGAGCAATACGAATTCCTAAGTCTACTTAAGCATGTCCAAATTACCTATTTCTCACATTACAAGTGAACTGTAAGAAACTCCTGTGTTCCACCTTTCTCATGACTGCTGTCGCCAGCATCCGAAAGACCGGAGTCTTTCAAAGTGTCGCGAGCTTTTCCCCTCTTCACTGGAACATCGTTCCTCCGATGGGACCAGGCTTCTATCCGCTGCATTAGCTCACACTCACCAGACGGTGTAATAGCAGACGGTGTTTCCACAGCGTTTACCATGGCAGGGTATTTACTCCTCGCAAACTCCACAAGTGAAGTCTGGTCATAGGGGTCGGCCACGGACTCCCCTTTCGAGGTTGGTGACCTCTGGGGGAGTGTGGACTTCCCATCAGAAGAACGAGTCTTCCTCCGGGCTTTCAGTATGGCCCAATCCTTAGAGGTGAGCCACATCCCTAGTCCGTTCATAATATTCTATGGTCATGCGAGTATATGAGCTCATACATTTTCATGTCCAAATGCTCAGAGAATCTCTATTGGGGTTCCTTTGGTCGCAGATTCATACGCAGCATCAACAATCGTATGAGCAGCTACAGCATCAATAAAATTGGGTGAGGGATTTTCTCCTGATTTGATTGCACCAAGAAATGCATAACTTAGCGCGGCATACCGATTATCTGCAGTGTCCACTAGAACACCATAGGTTTCTAAAGACCCATTCTTCGATTTAATTCCGATGTGCTCCAGCAATAGCATGTCAGCAGTTTCCGCATTTATTCTGACCGGACCTTCTCCTTTCAGGTGGTATTCAAGAAAACGATTTCCAGATTCGAGGGTTATTCCGACGAACCCATTTTCAAAGAAGAACTCGATGTGTCGTTCATCTGGTCGGTCAACCGAATGCCAGATTGAATCAAGTGTGCTCATAGGACCATCTTTGTGGGTCATCATGAGCGAAGCCAAATCCTCAACTCCGCGATTAGTGAAGAAACCAACTTTTGCGTATACATCAGTAATCGGTCCAAAGAACCAGGTGAGAAGATCAACATCGTGGACACAATGCTCAACCAATGTCCCACCACCCGCAATTTGAGAATCACCTCTCCACTCATTTATTTTCTCAAATTCTTCGGTGTACATATGATCGGTCCGGATATGAGCCAACATTGGTTTTCCAAAATCGTGTTTCTCCAGTAGATTCTTTGCATACAGAATGAAAGGATCATATCGTAGTAGGAATCCCGCACCGGATGGAACTTTGGCATCCTGCGTTACGGCCATCAAGGTTCGTGCTTGTGGGCAGCTATGCGAAAGAGGTTCTTCACAATATACTGCCTTTCCAGCTTTAGCTGCAGCTTTAACGATGTCACTATGTTTGCTGGTAGGTGTACAAACATAGACCACATCGATTTCGTTATCACTCACTAACTCGTTGTAGTTCTCATACGTGGTTGGAATTTTAAAATCCTTAGCTGCTTTCTGCGCAGATTCTGAATCAGGGTCACAAACCGCAGAAATACGAAAATTAGCCAAGTTTGTCTTCTTTAGAGAGGTAAGCGCTGTAAGATGCGCCCTTCCTATATTTCCAGTTCCGATGATCCCCAGACGAAGTTCTACTTCCTCACTCAATAGGATTCAACAACCATGGAAGATTGATACGCGAATTGTATTTGAGTGTTATTAGAATAGCAGTAGGCAGTAGGACAACTATTATGAGGACGCAAAAACCTTTCGAAAATAACATAAAAATCGTGATATGATAATAGGTGGATTAGCTCTTGAGCGATATTGAAAATCTCCTAGAAACTGCGAGAAAAGCACTAGATGAAGGAAAGAAGGAGAAGGGAGTAAAGATACTGGTTCAAATCGCAGAGAAAATTGGGAGTAATGGTGAATATGAGGAAGCTGCGAGATTATACGAAGAGGCCGCATTGATTTATCGTGATCTCTATAAAGCTGAAGAGAGCTTCAAATTATTCGATAAAGCTACATTGATGCTGGTTCGTTTACCACAAGATATTGAGATTTATGCAGAACTAGTTCGATTGAATACAGCAGCAGCAATCATTGCGGAAACAGCACAAGAATACAAGAAAGCTGCTGACTTCTATTTTAGAGCAAACGATTTTGCTATGAGCACAGAAGAACAACAGACACTCACTATTCAAGCAGCTGACGCGCTCGAAAATATTGCGGATGAGAAAGAAGCAGAAGAGGATTATGGAGATGCAATTGCACTCCTGCGAAAAGTCGGTAGGTTATATTATACTGCAGGGGATGATGAACTCGGTGATCGAATCAACGATAGAGCAGTCCGAATAGCAAGAAAATGGGCGGATATTTCAAAGGAATTGGGTGATTTCTTATCAGCAGGTAATGCTCTTGCGGAGGCTTCACAGTTGATGCAGACTAAGGGAGAGTCTCCTGAAGCCACACGAACAATGATGGAAGCAGGAGAATTGTATGAAGCAGCGAATCTATTTGAGAAAGCTGGAAATATCTATGATGCAGCTCAAGAAGCTTACAAGCTTCAAAGACTTACGTCTGCACGTACAAAAGCAATTTCAAAAAGTGCGGAGGCGTACCTCAAATCACAAGGACCACCAGAAGCAGTTGCACCACTCCTTGTAAAAGCAGGAGGTATGTTCAAAGAGATCAATAGGCCTATGAAAGCAAAATGGGCTTATCTTCAAGCAAATGAACTATTTGGAGAATTAGCTGGAAAAGCAAAGAAAATGAACGATATTGAATCTCAGATGAAATATCTCAGATTTCAAGCAATGTGTTTACTAAATTGGGGACAAAACGATGTTGCAAGCGAGATGTATATCAAAGTGATATCACATTATTTGGATCAAGCAAAACAAGAAGAAGAATCAAACAACAAGGAACTACAAGCACTATCGATTGAGGAAGCAGCAGAAGTACTAATGGAATCAGGACGCGCTACTGAAGCGAAAACCCATTATGAAGATGCACTTGTGCTTTATGTACAACTAGCTGAGCAGGCAAAAGAACTAGAAGATAATGAGGGTAGTTCCAAGTTCTTCAGCAAAGCTGCAGATTGTGCGATAAAACTTGAGAATAAGAAGACTTTCGCAGAATTCCATAGGTTATCTAGTGAGATGGCGGAAAAGGCAGCGCATTTCTACCAAGAGCTTGGTGTTTCTGAACTTACAACTGTGTGGCTACGTACTGCAGGATTGGAAGCTCTCGCTACAGAATCAGATAAAATGATTCAGAAATCAATCAAACTACTGACAGATTCTGCAAATGGATTTCAAGAGAAGAATGAATATAAAGAGGCCTTTGAAGATTTGTTCATTGTTTTCAAAACAAGATTTCTTCATTATGCTAACAAGAGAAGACCAATCAAAGCCACAATCAAGCAAATGGACGAGTTGGCAACTATTACCCAAGATGAAACAATGATTTCGATTGTTGCACTTGTTCGTGCTCTTAATGTTGGTAATCATATCAGTGCCCTCTTAATCCTCCAAGAGAATGAGGAGGATATGTTGGACAAAGCAGAGCAAATACGAGAATTAGTCAACCAATCGAAAAAGGTTAGAAGTGTAAAATAAAGCACACTTATACTCAAAAGAAGTATAGCTACATCATAACAAGAATGGACGGTGAAGAAGATTGGGCACTTATCATGACACTATCTCTTTCAATACCCAGGGTAATTGTGATATGATTGACATAACTCAACAGATAGAAATTGTTGTAGAGAAAAGCAAGATGACAACTGGAATCTGTACTGCTTTTTGCAAAGGATCCACTGGAGCAATTACGACAATTGAATATGAAGACGGCCTTCTAAAAGACTTTCCAAGAGTCATGGAGAAGATTGCACCTCAGAATGAAGAATACGAGCACAATCTGAGATGGGGAGATGGAAATGGCCACTCACATGTAAGAGCTTCACTTGTAGGTCCAAGTCTTACAATACCGTTCGTAAATAGAAAACTCACTCTAGGAACATGGCAACAGGTAATCTTTGTGGACTATGATAACAGACCAAGAAGTAGGAACTTGGAGATTGTTATTATCGGTGAGTGATTACAGAAGTTCATAATCGGTTGGAGATTCCCAGGCCAGTTCACGAGTGCTAACATTGACTGGTTTTGCGTCTCGAATCTTAAGAGCTAAATAGTGAATTCTAAGTGCTCGTCTAAGACGATGTATCTGAAATGGCGTACTCCAAGTTGATGATGGTTTTCTGTATCCAACAGTATCCATCAAATCTCTAATCGTAGCGAGTTCTTTCTTGACTTGGAGCTTGATGTCGTCAAGGTCTCGTTGAATGTTTAAGGAAGGTCTTTCGGTCATCTATTGACATCTCTCCAGCTCCAAAGATGAGGAAATTTCCATTTTATATGATGTAAGACTTGGGTATTACCAGATATTCAGCGAGATTTGCGTTTTTTATGAACGAAACGACGCATGACAGTACCACAGACGGGGCATTCTAAGTTCGTCGTTCTAAATCGGGATTTGCGCTTACATGCAGGACATTTCAACGCCCAAACGATTTCGTGTTTGAATCTATGACTCGGGTCAAGAACTGTTAATCCCAAATGGCGCGCTGTGTTAAGTACAGCCAAATCTGTTGAAACTAACGTTGTTTTCAAATCAAGGGACTTCTTTGAAAATGCAAGGGCAATAATCTCAACATCAACATCGGAAAGTACAGACCGGTCCCCAGTTTTAGCTGCAGCAAGTCTTACTGCTTTAATCGATTCGGGAGTTGGAAAATCTTCGCTAAGTCGATCCAAGAGTGTTAACATTTCAGCTCGAACCTTGCTTGGTCTATTTCGAACCTCTTCCAAAACACGAGATGTAGTAACAAACAATCCTTCTGGAATCTTGGATGTCCACTTAGAGAAAAGAACACCAGCGTCCAGTATATAGATAATAGACATCTAAGTCACCTACAATGTTCGAGGAATGAGCCGAGTATTCAATCGGTCGTAGTAATTATCATAGAGTCGAATGAATTTGGTAACAGCTTCAGACTTTTTCAACCAGATTTTATCATGAGGTTCAATGTCCCAGCGAGTCTGCCCATCAATGACTGCAAGGCCAGAGGCACCTTTCTTGACAAGCTCCATTTCGAGAATTGATGTGTCTGGAATTACAATTGACTTGAGTTCGAATCGTGGAGGACAAACAGGTACAAAGATGAGTCCATTCACATCAGGAGCAAGAATGGATCCTCCTGCAGCTAGAGCGTAAGCTGTAGAGCCACTGGGAGTAGCTAACATCGCTCCGTCTGCTCGACCATAATCAATTCGTACATCATCAAGGAATATCTGCAATGTTAAGAGACGTCCGGGTATCTTTGAAACAACATATACTTCATTGAGCGCATCGGGAAAGACATTGTCCCCAACACCTGAGCTGATGTTGGTGTTTGTTTCAATAACGCATTCTCCAGCTATGACCTTTTCCAATGCACTAAATGCTGTGGTAGTACCAGTTTCTGTAAGAAAGCCGACAGTTCCGCGATTCACACAAAAGATGGGTGTTGCACGATCTTTGAGTTTCGATAGAGTGTAGAGAATTGTACCATCTCCACCGATTGTCACAACAAAGTCTACATCCATGTCTTCAATGGGTGTAGGCACGACACTATCTTGTTCTACATGACATGAACCAGGGTCAGTCTGTATATTGATGTCATGAGAAATCAGGAGTTGAGCTATGCGGTCTGCAATACGTTCAATCTCCGTGCGGCCAGGTTTACACACTAGACCTACAGTTCTTTTATTGCTCAGGATTTGAGGATTCTGATGAATCACGGTTCAACACATCCAGCTTTGGCTCTGAGGGTTCCCATTTTACTGTTGTTACAGGGGATATATCACTCGGAATCACGCCCCCAAATATATAAAGAGAATAAATGAGTGTCTCAGATAGGTCTGAAATACAGAGTTGGTGTAACACCATGAGTATCAAGAAATCTGAAGCCAAATCCCTGAAACCAGGAAGCTATTTCCTAATTGAAGGCGAACCATGTAGAGTCATATCAATGGACAAATCAAAACCAGGAAAGCATGGTGCTGCAAAAGCAAACATTGTCGCTGTTGGTTTCTTCGACAATAGAAAACGAAACGTCATTATGCCTGCAGACCGTATGGTTGATGTTCCACTCATCGATAAGAGAGCTGCAACAATCATTGCGGACCTAGGTGAGAATTACAGTCTGATGGACAGTGAAACTTTCGAAACCTACGAGGTTGCTAAACCGACTGATCCAGATATTGCAGGAAACATTACTCTGAATTCATCTGTTGAAATCTGGGACGTAATGGGAACCAAAGTCATCACCAGAATCAGGACATAATCATGGTAAGTTGCATTAACGTCATTTATTGACAAGTCGAAATAAGGGATGTTCTAGATGGTAACGACGGATAAAATCGATGAAAACGATCGCAAGATTATCGAGATTCTATCCTCTAATGCCAGAACTTCATTGAGAGATATCAAAAAGAAAGTAGACCTTAGTCCTAGTTCCATTAGAAATAGGATGGAACGTCTTGTTAGCCTTGGAGTTATCAAGAGATACACAGTTGACGTGGACCACCTGAAACTCGGATTTGATATTAGGTTCTTGCACTCATTACATCAAAACCCTCTGAGTCAGATGCTCTCTGTAAGACATTGTCAACATTTGACGAGATATGTGAGGTTCATCGAACATCAGGACCAGCTAATTTCATCTGTATGGTTCGTGTCAGGAATATCGCGGAACTTACAAAGTTCATTACCTGTGAACTTGAGAAGTTGAATGGGGTCGAGAGAATCGAAACCATGTTTGTTTTACCACAGGATGATTAGACAGAATTTATAGAAAAATGTAAGAGTGTACTCCTCTACTATTTGATAGTGGAAATTGATGGAGGACACATCTGTCACAAAAGGGCGGCTTCGGAAGAACAGGAAACCTATCGCCGTTGTAATCTTACTCATTTTGATACCTCCAGTTACAATTGTTTCGATTAATGTAATGAATGATATAATCCGCAATAACGAGCCTGATCCGTACTCCGATATTTCTCATTCACTCACAATATGGATAACACCAGAAGAAGAGGAATTCAGGCTGCATGTGGATTTCTATGGTTCAGAACAGGATGCGTATTCCAAGACCAATAGTTATGTTGGTGTGCATCTTACAGTGGAACCACTTGATGACGGTGAATATACAATCTACCTATGGACAATACCTGAAGATGTAACGCGTGTGTGGGTGAAAATATACTTTGATCTTGTAACAGAAGAACCCAATATCATTGGTGATATTGAAATTGGTAAGACGACTACAACCCAACTACTGAATCGAGAAATTAGCTTTCTTATGGAACCATGGTTGGATAATGGATAGTATGTAGAGAAAGAAATGGTGCGGAGGGCGAGATTAGGTCTTAATCCAGAGAATTGTTATTTTTCTGTGTCAGAAAGTTCATCTTCCCATGGGACGATTGGAGGTTCGATACCAGTCTTGCGATCAATGATTAGACCGATGATAAGAAGAATTGGTATAGGTCCGCCCAGCCCGTTCGTGAATAATGGAGTGAATAAAAAGGCAATCATGGGTAATTGACTCAATAGCGCTGATATCCACACACGTTTCCGGCGGATAAGTCCTTTCTGATGTCTACTAATCGCAACGAGAAATTCAAGGCTAAGAAGAGACATGAGGAGTGCAAGTGAAGACTGAATAGGATCAAACACGATAAATCCTGAGCCAGTGCCCCCTTGGTCGGACCATTGAACAAAGCTCCATAGAATTCCAACTATCTCAAAACGAGAAGTAATCGAGGAAGTATAAATACTAAGCCAAAAGAAGAATGGTGCTATCAATGCAATAATACCAAGAAGGCTGACAAGGTGTTTGTTGTGCTTGTCGTCTATCGAACTGACCGTTATCCAATCTCCCTCCAACGAGTTGACATGTGCAAAGTTACGTCAACGACTATACATGTTTCCTTTTGTTTATTCAAACAAGAAGTGGTGCGGAGGGCGAGATTTGAACTCGCGAACTCCTACGAGATTCCCCCTTCGTGAAGAATCATCACGAAGTCAGGGATCTGAGCCCTGCGCCTTTAACCTGGCTGGGCAACCTCCGCTTGATTCGGGGTTCTCAGTTTGTACCTTTTAACCATATCGAACTTGTCCCGTCATTCAACGAGATTTGTTCGATAGGAAACAATCTGCTCTCGAAGTTGATTCCAATCACCGATGTTATCTGTGACTTCCTTTCGGGTTAGTGCGTCCTTGGTCGGTCCATCATAGATGATTCTGCCATCCTCAATAACAGCAACGGAATCTGACCAATTCTCAATGAAGAAACGGTTATGAGTTGTGAAGAGAATACTGATTCCTTCTTGTCGAAGTTTTTGAATAATATCAATCATAGTCTGGACCATCTTGAAATCGAGCCCTGTAAAGGGTTCATCAAGTATCAGAATACCAGGTCTCATTGCAATCACACCTGCAAGAGCAACACGTTTTGCTTGACCATGACTCATTTGATTGACAGATCGGTCTACATATTTGGACATTCCAACTCGCTCTAATGCCCACTCAACCCGTTCAGACACCTCTTCTTCTGAAAGACCTAGATTTCGTGGTCCAAAGGCGACATCTTCCCAGACCGTTGGTGCAAATAATTGATCATCAGGATTCTGAAACAGGAATCCAATATTCTGTCGTACTTCCCACAGATTGTCACGGTTTATCTTCCTGTCAAACACAAAGATATCACCTGAATCAGGTTTGAGGAGACCTAGAATGAGTTTGAAGAGTGTGGTCTTTCCAGACCCGTTCAAACCAACAATGGCCTTTTGTTCACCAACATGGAGGTTCAAACTTACATCCTTCATTTTGAATTCATCATATCTAAAGAACACGTGACTAATATCAAGAGCACAAGTCATGGAAATATCACCTCTAGTAATAGTGGAAACATAAAGGGTAAACTTAGAATCAAAAATACCACAATGAGCGGAAGAAGAGCATCAGACTTCTGTAACGATGCACCGGATACTGCAGTTCCTTTTCCGAACCCTCGAAGACTCATGGACTCGTATGCAGTTACACTCCGGTCGAATGAACGATTGATACTGGTTCCAACCAGATATCCAAGAGACCTAATCCTTTCGAATCGCTGACCTCGACTGAATCCTCGCAGCTTCTGAGCGTCATGCATTCGAGAACGCTCTTCCATAAAGAGTGGAACATATCTGAACATGATCAGAAGAGACCCCACAATCGAACTAGGTACTCTCAATGTTCGTAGTGCTCCGGTAAACTCGCCTAAGTTCATGTGCGATAACACTGCGAGAAGGGTTAGGAGAATCGCAAACATCCTCGAGCCTAAGAGTAGGCCAAGGTACAGTCCTTCAGTATATGCACTGAGAGGCCCCCCTGGTGTTGCAATTGTGAAAATTGCAGTTGAACCATATAGGAACGGTTCGAAGAGTATCCAAAACAGAATGATAACTTCAAACTTTGCAGCGAGTGAAATCACATCACGCCATCTAGTTCCAGTTAACCAACCGGTAACAAGAATGAGTCCAATGAGCACCAGTACCGCCGATAGAGTTGATTGGATAGAAATTATCACCGCTACAGCGATAGCTGAAATGAATAGACCAGTTGAAGAAAACAATCTTCGGTTCTGCTTTCCTTCATCAAAGGGTAAAAGGAACTTTTCTGAATGATAGTGATTATGGTCCTCTTGAGAACTCCTTCGAAATATCAAGAATGCTAGACCAAGCACTGCAATGATTCCCACTGAACCAGTGAAAGCATTGACAAATTGATTCTCACCCAGAAATGACCAGATACCATCAAACCCATGCTCAGGTTCAGGAACACCAGCATACTCGAATATTGCCCATTCAAATCCATCAGGATTCTCTGATGCAAACCCAAGGAGGATTATGGATGAAATCAGTACGAGTGAAAACACTAGCACAGTGGCAGCTTGTTTCATAGGAAATCGAGGTTTGATCCCAGTATTTTCCTGCTCCTCTTTCTCATCAGAATCCTCACTCTCTTTGGTATCGTCTTTGAGGAATGTAATCAATTGCGGATTGGCTTTCACAAAATACAGGAGAATGACGGAAGTAAGAATAGCCTCTCCAACACCAATGATGACATGAACACCGGTTATCGCAGCTAGAGCTTCAACACCAAATCCAGGAACTAGCATGAGCTCGAGACCGAGAACAAAAGCACCTGCTACTGTAACAATGAAGGCAGCAATCCCTGCTGAAACAAGTGTTGCTCTCTCTTTGGTAATTATCCTACGCAATGTTTTGAAAAGAATCAGAGCTATTACATAACCAAAGATAACTGAGAATACTCCCATATTGAATAGATTGACTCCATAGGTTAGTATTCCACCATCACCATAGAGTGCTTGAACAAATAGCACTAAGCCCATTATCAACAGGGCAACATAGGGATTGATCATTACAGCAAGAAGTGTGGACCCAACAAGATGGCCACTTGAGAAAGGTGGCACTGGAAAATTCACAAGCTGGGCTGCAAAAATGACTGCTGCAAGTACACCCATGAATGGCACTAGTCTATCATCAAATCGTGCCTTTATCTTCCTGTAGGAAAAGACCATCATGACCCCACTAACAGCAAGTAGAGTGATCTGTAGCCACAATGGAATTATCCCATCAGGTACGTGCACTAGGTCATCTCCATAAAAACTAGGTTTTAATTGAAAGAACACTTTAAATGTGTTACTTCTTACGAAATCGTGTTACTATTATGAGAGGTTCGTGTCATGGCTCTGAAGAGATTTGGTGTGTCAGTACCAGAAGATTTGCTTGAGGAATTTGATCAACTCGTTATTGAGAAGGGATACATTGGAAGGTCAGAGGCGATTAGAGATGCTATGCGGGTCTACCTCTCCGAATCACAATGGGAAAAGGGAGCGGATATGATTATGGCGTGTTTGAACATAGTCTACTCCCATAAACCGAAGACTATGGCAGACCTCATCAAGATTCAGCATACATCTGACGCACATGTGATATCTACTGTTCATGTTCATATGTCACAATCACACTGCTTAGAGGTTATCACACTTAAAGGATCAAAAGAATCAGTCACAAAATTGGCAAACAAAGTTTCAGGTATCTCAGGAATAGAATACGCGAAATTATTCACGTTTGCACTTCCTGATGATGCAGAGATGAATCATTCGCACCATCATTGATGTCACTAGAAGGTACTTAACCGAGTTTGAACAAGGATGCTTTGCAATGATTATTGCTGTTTCAGATTTGCATTTGGGAGACCCTGCATCAAATAGAAATGGGTTCTTATCATTCATTGAGGAATTCTTGAAACCAAATTGCAATGAGATTACTGAACTTGTTTTACTCGGCGATATTCTGGATATATGGAGAAGGAATACTTCATCGGTTATTCGCGATAATTTGGATATCCTAGAAGATGTCTGTAACCTTGGCTTCAATGTACATTACACTGTTGGAAATCACGACTTCATCATGAAAGAATTAAGTCCCAGAGAACTCACCTACATTCCCAAGAACATGACCGTTAGTGATGGCCAAGCTTTGACAAACGGAGGGAGTAGATTCAGATTTATTCACGGTCATCAGATGAGTTACTGGTACGCACTCCCATTCTATGAGGCGTTCTCACGAGCTATGTGTGTATTCGATCCGGAAGTAGAAGATACATCGAATATTTGGACTATTATTCAGAAGCAATCAGGAAACCTCTCCCGCTTTATTATAGATCGAGTTCATGAATTGTCAGAAAAGGAGAAAGTCCAGATTGAAATGAAATTAGCAGGACCTCTTTTGGGGCATACGAGCACCATAGAAGAATCGGTAATCGAAGATTACAATCTATTGCGGAAGTTCGTAAACTTCAAGGGGGACCAATCCCATTCTATGAGTTCGATTCATGATGAAATGATATCTCTATCCTCGGAATCAGTAAACTTTCCTAAGATAGAGAGTCTGGTAGATCTAGGAAAGGTAACCCAGGAAAGTCCCTATGAGCAATTGGCAGGCAATTTTCTCAATGTATGGATTGGCGTTTATCAATGGATGAATTCTGGTAGAGATACAAAGAGAGAAGAAATGATGCAACTTGTTCGACGGATTCAAAGAATTGCCTTGATGTTTTCCACAGAAGTAGACGGAGATGAATTTCTCATCCATGGTCATGGACATAATAGCTATGTGGACAACGCTGATCGAATGGCAGATTCGGGCTGCTGGATAGGAAACAAAACTTCATTCATTAAAATTGATGATGGGATAGTTACATGCAAGCCATGGCCAATAAGGTAGAAAGCTTGCGTTGATGTCGGTTCTTTTTATTCAAAGAATGTAACATACCATGGTGATAGTACTGACTGATGTAATAGCTACTGAAGTTTCACCAATGAAGACGCAAATATTCAGTCGACAGGCCAACATGTGGATAGTAGCCACATTTGTCCTGACGATGGCTGCTGCCTCTCTTCTCTCCTATACAGGATTCCTATCTACAGATCCAATCACAGCTGCTGTTGATGGATTCTTGGTATCAATCGTCTATGTAGGATATAGGGTACTCAATGCATATAGAGTACGCCGATTAAGAGCAAAGATGAATATTGAAGTATAGAACATTGGGAATTCGGATGAATTCCGAGATGCTCTCAACAAGAGCAATAAGGCAGACTCGGATATCATTATTGTGATGTCGATGTCAAACGAATATTCTCTCTATTGCATCATCAATCCAAAAAAAGGTCAGCTAAAAGTCAGCGGTACTATCACCATCCCAGCTACAGAAGAGAGTGCATTCTTTATTCTAAATCGGGGCTTAAGATGGACAAGGAGCGTAAGACGCACAGCCTCGGGAGTTCAAAATATTTCTGCATTAAAAACAGATGTTGTTGAAGTTCCAAGATTTTACAATGGAGACCTTTGGACCTTTGATATCCAGAAGTCAGAACAAGATGAATTTGTTCTTGATCTTGAATACAGTGGGCAAATACATCCACCAGTCAAGGGTTCTGATATGCCAGCAATGGGTTATGTCAAACGGGATTTCGTTGAACTTGCATGTTATAGTGCCTGGTACCCAGTTCCATTCAATATGGAAACGAACATGTCATTTGACTTATCATTTGAAGGACCAGATGACTGGACATGGGAAGCAAATGGGAAGTTACAAAAAGTAGAGAATAACAACGGAACTGCGGTATGGATATGGAAACAGACTAGACCAGTCAACGATATCGTAGTGGTGGGATTACCCAAAAGAGATGCCCATCTCGATGAAGAAAGCCTATTCTGGGGACCCAGGGATTTAGTGGGATCTCACAAGGTGCTTGACACAAGTGCAAGAGAGATGAAGGAATTACTGGAGAATTGGCTTGGACCAAGAGATACCAGAGAGTCTGTTCGTTTTGCAATAACACCAAGAAAAATGGGAGGAGCGTATGCACGATCGGGTCTTATTGTGGTTGGGGGAGGTTATTCAACTGATGCAAGTCTTCGTAAACCAGTATTGCAGGCAATGACCCATGAGATATGTCACGACTGGTTTTGTAAGGCTAGTGTCAAGACATATGATAATTGGCTAGATGAAGCGTTTGCAGAATATTGTTCCATAATGATTACGGATGACTATTTCAATGAAGGATACTTGGAATCGCGTGTTGAAAAGACGAGGGAAAATCTTGAGAAACAGGGTCATATTCCAGCAATCAAAGATTTGACTCGCGACCAAGGTGAATCATATGGAGCCTACTACTTCAGAGGATTCCTATTGCTCCATGAAATATCCGAGAAAATTGGTAGGGTCGAATTTCGAAAAATGGTTGGAGAATTTGCACAACTTTGTGTCAATCAAAGAACAGTTACTACGGATTTGTTTCTCGAATTCCTAGAACAGAAGCTAGGCAAGAAAGCGACCGCGATTGCAAAGCAATGGTTATATTTCGAAGGTATTGGAATTCCATCTAAGTAATTGTACAGCTACAATTCCATTAGTGATTGTTCCAGAGCTCAAATTTTAATTCCGTAACAATAATCGGAGATTTCTTGCTATCACTGGGGTGTAGTAATATGCATGTTCAGGGATGAACATACGAAGTTTTTCTGATAATGACTGATACAAATCTTCGTCCTCAATTCCATCCAGAATCATCTTTGTTTCATCTTCGGTGATGGAATCTAATTTCTGGGTCTTTGTAGCAACTTCACTGTTTACTGGACATGGTAATTGACATCTCAAACATCCCATGAGTGCATTATGTGAACCGGGGTCTATCCATTCAGGGATTTCACCAGGAACTTCGTTGTACAATGGAATGCACTTTTCCACATCGATGACAAAGCTACCCTCTGATATAGCCCCAGTGGGACACTGTTTCAAACATGCTTTGCAGTTTGTGCATAAGTCCATCATCTCTGCTTCTTGCCAGTTATCCTCATCAAATTCAAAATCTGTGAAAAATGCGAACAGTTTCAGGAAGCTCCCCATCCCTTCAACATAGCAGATATTGTTTTGACCGTATCTTCCAAGCCCTGTTCTTACTGCAAGGCGCTTGAGAAGGATATGCATTTTTGCATTCTCGACGTGATATTGATTATCCCCGATAATCGTGTTCAAGATTGTAGTTTTCAGATGGGCTTCAGTAATTCCGTCATCGTAGTAATGGGGCACCATTATTTCACGAATCTCTCCTTCATGATGGAAATCCACCGTCATCAATGGAGTAAATACTGCCATAACTATGATCGACTTTGCATCTGGTAGTGAGTCCGGTAGATGATGTTGCTGTTGCTGAATATAGCTTCTGAAGACGGGATTGCTGCTGACTTTGCCTTCAGCATCTAAGGATTCGAAATCATCTTGCAGCTCTCGTAAATGCTTGACCGACATAACACGGTACTTGTAAATAGATTCAGGAATTCCATTCTCTAAATCCGTTTCCCAGATTCTTGCGTTCATAGCACTGAAAATACTGAATCTTGCTGCTTTTCAATCACCTTATTGGCGTAACCGCTAGACAGGTCCAAAGGTCAATGGAGTTATTCTTGACTATGTGAAGCGACTCGAAAGTGGTACTTCGTAGGATGTAGTCGCCTATTGATTCACTAAAGGCGGAAGAACGCTTGCCTGAGCAATTGCTCCATCAGGCTCAATGAATGATTTGCTAAATTTGACTCCAACTGTCTGAAGATATTCTTTGAGATCTGTAACTAATGATTCCTCATCTGTATCTGCTATTTTCTGAAGAGTGTCATAACCAGCATTACAAAATATCTTCACAGTCTTTCCTCTAATATAGGGAATACGCGAGATATCCGTCATATTGACCAATTCTAGAAGAAAACTCTCTGAAATCCTAGTTTGAGTGGAAATCTGGCGGCGCCCAGCACATTTCCGTCCTTGCTCCAACAAGTCGATGTTATTCTTAATACCAAATTCTCGAAGTTTCGTAGCATATGACATATGTTCTTCATTTTCTTTATTCAAGAATTCTTTCATCGGTGCTGTAAACGGGAGAACCCATCTGAAGATGTAGTTGAGAAAGCGTATCAATTCACGAAATGGTATCTTGGTTTTTGTCAGAAAACCTTCACACTGTTCTCTCGTTTGTATAGATTCTATCAAATCTATGTAGTTGCGAACTCCTGCGCTACTCAGAGTTCTCAATGATGCGGTAATTGTTTCCAAGAACTCTCTGTGCTTGCACTCACCAAACGTGAGTAATCCAGTTGCATGAACTTCGGCTTCTTTCATAGTGTGATTATAGTACTCTTGAACGAAGGGATATTCAAAGACTTTCGAAATTCTCTTGATCAAGTCTTCATAGTTCCAGAGAGTCCACTTCTTGACCTGCTCCCATTCAATCTCCATGTATGACAGAACAATCAGAAAGTAATGAGTCTAACGATTACTTTCAATTGCCCTTCAACGCAGGTATTGTTTCTTCTGCAATCTTCTCAAACATTGGAATCTGATCCGGAGCAAAGAAGGGATAGAAGAACACTAGCTCGTTAATCCCTAATGCGGTGTATCTCTCAACAATCTCTCTGAATTGATCCTCAGATGCAAAAGCGGTATTTGCTTCAGCTCCAAAGACTAGCAAGGATTTCCTAAGAGTCCCTGGATCTCGACCAATCTTTTCACAATACTTGTCGAGATATGCAATACGCTTCTGAGTATTAGCTACAACCAGTTCATGAGGTGACCCAAAATCAGCTCCGAATGAAACCCATGTATCTGCTAGTTCTGCTGCGATTCTCAAAGATGCCTTGATATGTGCTGCTACAACAAGCGGGGGTCTTGGTTTCTGTACTGGTCCTGGTGCCATTATCGCATCCTTGAGATTGTAGTATTTTCCTTCATAACTCGATTTTATGTTGCTGAGAAGAGTGTCTACTATCTCCACCTGCTCTTTAAGTCGCTCAGTTCTCTCCTTGAATGGCCAGTCATCAATACCGGTCATAGTATAAGATGGGTCAATATTTCCAGGAGCTCCAGCACCAATCCCAATTTCCAATCTTCCGTTTGAAATGTGATCGACAGTCATTGCTTGTCGTGCAAGGACTGCAGGGTGACGGAATGGAATTGATGTCACAAGTGTGCCTATTCTAATTCGCGATGTGCTAGCAGCCAATCCTGCTAATGTAGACCACCCGTCAAGCCAAGGGCTATCAGGATGAGCATAATTCACAAAATGATCTGCAATCCAAGTCGAGTCAAATCCTAATGACTCAAATTTCTGCCAGAGTTTGACTAATTCAGGATATGGAAAATCCTGTAGTATCACTGCTCCAAATCGGAGTTCTTGTTTATTTTTCAAATTCGTTTCCTCTCCATTTTATCTATTGGATGCTATATTCGGTATATAATCAGAAGTCACATTCGGAGGTCACACAATGTGTTCATTTCCCAATCAGAAATCATCCTTGAAGAAATCGAGATCTTCACCCAACAAGTAATGACAGAACCAACGATATACCTGCAATATAATTGCGTAGTTATCTTGAGGAGCAATGAATCCATGACCTTTGCCGGGAAATGTGAACAGTTCTACTGGGATTCCTTTGTGCTTCAATGCCCTATACAGTTCCTGAGCACTGATGACAGTGATTCTCTCATCACTTTCACCATGTTGAATCAGCATTGGGGTCTTTGCTCTGTCAATTGCTGCGATTGGTGCACTCTTCACATACAATTCCCTGCTTTGAGGTTCATGAGGTGTGCCTGTGAGATGAATACAGTGTCTGTTGTCCGAGCCAATGTAGTAGATGTACCAACTACTTACACCAGCCATGACGTTTACTGCGGCAAATCTATCTGTATGCATTCCTCCGAAAGCTGAAAGATAACCTCCCTGACTACCCCCCATACTTCCAATCTTTGATTCATCAACATAACCTTGTGATATTAGATAATCAATGCCAGATTCAATATCCCACATATCACCAACACCTAGGTTATCATGATTCAACTCCATGAATGCGCGACCTTTACCTAGGCCACCCCGATAATTTGGCTGGAGAATCAGAATACCTCTTGCAAGAAATGAATGCATAGGTCGATAGTATTGATTCTCTAATAATGCAAAGTTGGAGCTACCTCGAGGACCCCCATGTGGATACACAATTAGGGGATACTTCTTCTTTGGATCGAAATTTGACGGTTTCCTCAAAAGGCCCTCTATCTCTGTACCATCTTTGCTGGTCCACTTAATAGATTCAACAGTTCCAAACTCAGTGTTGGAGTAAGTTTCTGTTTCATTCGTCAACCTTGTGAGTTCCCAACCATTTTCATTTGGAGTCCCATAGTATATCTCATGTAATTTTGTCGGAGAGAATCCCAAGAACCCAATATGGCCGCTCTGGGTCATCGTAAAGAAACCTTTAGGGTATACATCACCCATCGAATAGGTTTCGAATTCACCGTTCTCATCGATTTTACTAATTAGACACCTACTCTCTTCCCAGTGTAACAAGTAGATGCCAATTTTGGTCCAATTGACATGTATGGGATAGCGATCAATTTTCTCTGTAATGCAAACGAAATGGTTCTCAAGCCCAGGTTTGTCTAGTATACTCTCTGATTCCGCAATATCTAGAATCCAGAGGTCGGGTCGAGACTCTGGGATTTGCTCAATATCTCGTCCGATTAGTATGATTTTATTTCCATCAGGAGATACTTCACGAACCTTGTATCCTTTGGGTAATGCGAGCTTGACTAGTTTAACAGACGAGAGGGCATCATCAAGAGTTGAGTTATCCATTTTTCCTAGAATTTTATCAGGATTCAGTTCAATCATGAAACATGAGGTTTCATCTTCGAAAATTATCCCGGATCTTGTTTGACAGTTGAGAAAGATTCGGTTCTTCTCAGGTGATACAACGTATGAATCGATTGCAAGAGGTTCATCTAGAAGACTTGTGATTCCAAAGAAAGAGGGTATCTTCTTTACATTCTCTTCAGCAAAACTGGCTATCGACAATTCCAGATTCTGAATTGCTCTTTCACTACTAACATAAAACAATCCAGTATTGGGCATCTCATTTTCTACATGATTGAAATTGCCAACTCTGTTATTAGCTTCAAAATTAAGACCTGATGACGTGAAAACAAATCCATCTCCAAATACTTCGAAATTCTGAATTGACGATGGATGATCTGTTATCTGAATTGGTTCACCGACCAGATCACGATATACGTGTATCTGCGTGTTCCCAGATGGTTGAACTGGTTTCAAACAACAGATGCTGTTGCTTCCTAGCCATTTGATGTTCCTACTTCCTTTGAATAATCGATGCGTCGTTTTTGATTCTATATTGTAGATGTAACCTACAACATCGAATCCATTTGTCTTAAGATTTGGAACACCTTTGAGGTACATCACCTTTGAACAATCTGGTGAAACATATGGGTAGGGTCCATAAGCCGGAAGGGTTACTTGTTCCCTTATTGTAAGTCGCTTTTTCTCTTTCACAATGCTCGCTCCAAGTTCATCATGACCATCACTATCCGAAAATCTTCGAGTAATAAAGCACCGTCACAAATGGAGAACACATTATGAGGTCGCACAATGTTACAATCTACGCAATATCGCACAGATAGAAATGGAAGAAAGAATCATTCAGACAACTTCAGAATAATATCCCTAGCATTCTCATTAAGACCGGTCAATATCATAAGTTTGCCAGATGTAGGATCTCGAATTCGCGCCTGATAGAAAGTTTTTGCACCTTCGCTGTATGTGGATTTCATTTCTAGAAAGTCATCCAACTGCACACCTTGAAAAGATTCGAGTGGAATCTGATTCTGGAGTAGTCCACCTCTTGCTTCAACGATTCTGGTGTTAGTTAGATAATACCTAGTCCTTCTAGAGTTGACAAATTCAAGTATAGTTAGAGCAAGTCCGATTAGAACAATGAAGAGAAGGAAATTCCCTACGAAGGAACCTAATGCAGCGTAGGCCAATAGGATAACCCAGGGAGAACCAACAATACAACAAGCACCACCAAGCATCCACCTAGCAGCCATACCTGCGCGTTGGCTCCAAACTACTTCTTCACCAGAATTCAAACCTTCTTCTGGAGGGGGAAAATCTTCGAACAAATCAGTACCTCTACGCTTTGTAAATTTGGTATGGTCATTTGCTCCTATTATCTTTAGGCATTCAAAAATGAAAAAGATGGGGCCCGAAGGGGGAATCGAACCCCCGCATAGACCCCAATGTGCTCTTATTCCTGGCAGACCCACTCAAAGGTCAATTAGATTGTGGGAGTATATGATACCCATCCACCAATGTCACAGACTGCATAGTTGAAATATTGGTAGTTGAATACCTGACCTAAACCACCGTTATCTCTGTACCATTGTGTCCATGCAGGTTCGGTTCCAAATGGTGTATCCCACGTAGTGTCTAGGAATAGCCACCATCCATTGTCATATTTTGGTCCATCAGCACCAAAACCATATCCCATATTACCAACAGGCAAAGCTCCCCACGCATTATCCCACCATACCATAAGAACACCATGATAGAGTCCAGTGCCTAAACCATCTCCATTCCAAGTTGGGTCGTGGATCACAACCATCATTGCTTCGTAGCCACAAGATTCTAAGTATGCGGCGGCGAGCATAGCTTGGTCTTCACAATCACCCATTGTTCTGAAAGCGGTTTCAACTGGGAATTTGATGTAATCCCAATCATAAGGAATTCGGTCTCTGTCCAAAGTTGTATCGTATTCGTAGTCGATTGCTGTGTTACACTGACTAATAATTAAGCTTATGTCAGTTAGTGCGTTTCCGGTTATTACATCCCAACCAAAATACAGAAGCCCGTTATCATCCAAAAGATGCGCTAGGCATCTAGCAGCAAGAATACAAGTATCATTTCCTTCACCACCGTAGGGTGTTAGAACATTTGCAAGTGCGTTTGATACATCACTAAACCAAATGTCAGGTTGTCCATAGGGTAAAGTATCCTGTGTGTAAATAACATCATCAAACACAGAAGAGGAATCGTGTAGAATTACATCACGACAAAATCGTGTGAACTCTGACCAATAACCTGTGATGTTTCCTTCAGCTATTTTGTCTTGCACATAGAAATCTTCGAAGTAATATCGACGGACTGCTTCGGCAAAGATCCCGTATTGTACTGGTAGTATTGATTGTCTAATCCAAGTTGCCAACGTGTCATACGACTGTTGGAGCAAATCGAAATCTGCTTGTAACAGAACATAAGATGCATCAAGAACCCAGTATGCTGTATTGAGTGCATCATAATCTAACTGGAGCTGGGATAGTTCCAGTTGACAAGCATCGTACTGTGATTGCAAAGCTATGTAGGCAAGATTTAGAATATCATATTCAGATTGCAGCACTAGATAATCTTGCTCCAATGTGTTATAGTTCATTAGCAAGATATCGTACTGACTTTGCAGTGTGTCATAGCTATCCTGAAGATTGTCGTAGTTGACTTGAAGAGCCTGATGTGCTGCCCAAAGTGTATTGTAATTCAGCCATAAGGAATCGTAGTCAGATTGTAGTGCATCATAGTCTGCTTGAAGTTGTGTGTAGCTTGCTAGTAACACACCATAGGCTGTTTCAAGTGCATTATAGTCTATGAGGAGTTGATCGTAATCAGCTTGTAATATCGTGTGTTCTGCTACAAGTTGGTCATATGATGTACTTAGCGAATCATACATAGTCGAAAGAAAATCATATGCATCAACTAGATTGTAGTAGGTCATGTTGAGTGCTGAGTATTGATCTATTAGAGTTTGGAGTGTTGCATCTAGAACATCGTAGTCACCCATTAGAATGTAGTAGGTGATGTTCAATGCTTCGAATCCTGCTAACAGGTTTAGATATGTTTGGTTCAAAGATACTAGCTGCGAGGAGGTATCTTCGAGTGTTTGTGCTAACTCGTCACAACTCTCCATAAGGATTGAGTGTGTGGAAAGTAGTAACGTGTAGGTTGTATTCAACTGGTCATACTCGGTCACCTTTGCCTCGTACTGACCATATACTGTTTCGTAGTCTTCGATTGCCTGCGCGTAGAGCGCATCGAAGCCTTCGTATTCCGTTAGTAAATCTTGGTATTCAGAATTCAAGTTGGAAAAGCTCATCTGCTGAACAGCAGTGATACTACCAACACCAAGAATCCCAATTGTAAGTGCTACCATTATGATTTTAGTAACATTGCTTTCCATTTGTAATTACGTCCTAATCCATTTTAGAGTTTTCAAATTTCACTTTTATTTTACATAACTCATCTAATTCATAACGTGTATCAATCTTCTATCCAAGCTGAATCGTAGAATATGCCATGGGATGTGCTGTGGATGAACCACCATGATGTGCCCATACGACGAAAAATCTACAAATGGATCAGCAGCTAATAACGTATCATCTACAAAACAACAACTATCATTGTCGTCATCATAATCATCTGTCGCACCAGATGTATCTCCTTTTGTGCCGTCGTACGCCTTTGTGTTACCAACGATGACTACTATTAGAAATAACCCGCTATATGATTTTGAAAACTGCTGCTTCAATGCAAATCCTCCAACCATGAAAAGAATCAGATTGTGAGCGGGAGGCCCGTCAGAGCGCTATATATAGATACTTTTCAATTCTAAAAAGGGATTTTAAAGTAAATGGGGCCCGAAGGGGGATATTCGAATCTCGCAGGAATTGCGAAATCTATCGAACCCCCGTCAGAGGAACCACAATCCTCTATGCTGCCGTTACACCACTCGGGCCATGGATATCGCAGCGAATTCAGGCTCTATAATTTCGACTTATTAGGTTATCCTTGGGTAATAGAAATTTGGTGAACTGGAACTTAGATGATTTATCAAACTGCACCTTCTTTGGGAAGTTCAGAGAACAAAAGTAGACCTGATATGAAAAGTAAAGACAAAAGGGACCGGGCATATGATGATTGTAAAAGGCTCCAATTCGCAGTAGGAGTCGAGTACGGAATGAGGATAGTGCCACATTAACGCATCATATGCCCGAGCTTTTGCCTGTAGTCGAGGAGGATACTAGCGATCGTAGCGTACACCAGTTGAAGCTGCATGAGCTCCACCAGTGTGTCTTCGTTTCATTGAAGTGAGCTGCTTGTATTCCAGTTGACTTCGCTCTTCGTTGCGTTTTTGTCCACGTGCGCGTCGTATCATCATGGTAATTCAAGAATAATATAACACAATTCGAATATCTATCAGTGGTTGAAACTCCTTGCGTTAATGGGAAGTATATATGTCGATTTTGGGAAAATTCCGAAACAATCATTTCAGAAAGTGCAATTAGCGGCAAAATGATGCTTTATTCCTTTTCTTGGTCTAGGAGCTGGTCCAATTTGATTTGTGATAGAAAGGGGAATTTTCCGTTTGAGAAAGCAACCATGGTCGTACTAGATTCAATGAATTCTGCCTCATGAAGTTCACTTGATATTCGCTCAGCCTCTTGGAGGTCTTTCACAACAAATTCGGCAATCATCATTGGTTCTGTAGCAGATGCGAATGGTGACCAGAATTCAATTGGATACTTGTCGTACAACCAATTCCGGAGTTTAGGTAAGGAGATTTTCTTCTCATTCCAGCGTATTCGAATGTGTATATTGACAAGAGAACCAGCTGCAAGATCTGGACGGCCTATGAATTTGACTTTCCCACCCTCAGTAATCTCACGCAATGCCCTTCGTACTGTCTTCGGAGAGATATTGGTCTTTTGAGCTATCTCTGATGTTTGCATTAGTGGATTATCACGCAGGGCTTGAAGGACTTTGATATGTAGATTAGCAAACTCCCCAGTAAGAATCTCTTGATCAGCCAGAACTACATAGAGATCAACATCTTCAACTTCATCGAGATTCCTGAGAAATGTACTAACTTCATTCAACATTTCTGTACCAATGAACTCACCCCATAGAAGGTAAGCTCCACCCTTTACTGTAGCGATTGTGCTGATGTGTCCGACGAGTGGACTAGCACCCATAATTTTCACAAAGTCTTTGGAGTTTTCTGTCCCATTTGTAAGAACAACTGCTTGATACGATTCAGCACCGATAGCACCTGGAGCATATGCGATAAGAAATTGGGAGAGGACACCACTGTCAATCAAATTATTCACACGATTTTTCACTGCATTAGGAGTCAGATTCACAATACGAGCAAGAGCCTCGTAACTAATCCTGCAGTTTGCATGTGCCATTTGTATGATTGTTCGATCGATAGCATCCAATCTTACCACAACTTGTTCTTTTCAGAGACTGTTCATAGATGACTTTTCCGCTCTGGGCGTTTTTTCCCCATATTGACTTAGACAGACATTGATTAATACCAGCAATACTGGGAGTTGATTGGAGCTCCCAACAATGAAACCACTCGCAGATGGAATGAATAGAATCCTCAGTGAAGGTGCCCTTACCGTACTCAGGGAAGCTAAGGTCCTTGAAAACAAAGGTAGGTCGATTCTACACTTCGAGATTGGACAACCTGATTATCCCACTCCAGAACATATCAAGAGCGCAGGAATACAGGGGATCACGGATAACTATACACGCTACACTGTAACCGAGGGAATTCCAGAGTTCGTTCAGGCAATTCAGAAAGAGGTTGAAACTACAAGAGGATATACTCCGGAACTGGATCAGATACTATCCCTTCCAGGAGGAAAACCGGGGATCTATCTCAGTATGATTAGCACGGTCAATCCTGGTGAAGAAATAATCTTCCCAGACCCGGGATTTCCAACGTATGGTTCTCTCAGTCAGTATATTGGTGCAAAGTCCATTCCAATCAAACTAAAGGAAGAGAATCGATTCCGTTTGGACCCTGTAGATATCGCAGAGAATATCTCGGAGAATACCAAACTCATAATTTTGAACTCTCCACAGAATCCTACAGGGAGTGTAATGACTAAGTCAGAATTAGAGCATGTTGCAGAAATTGCGAGAGAGTACGATTGTTTCGTTCTTTCAGATGAGATATACTCGAAGATTATCTACGATGCAGACTTTCATTCTGTCACGTCTGTTGATGAAGCAAGTGAACGATCAATACTACTAGACGGATTCTCAAAATCTCATTCTATGACTGGATGGAGGTTAGGATATCTAGTAGGTCCAGTAGCCTTGATTCAGAAAATAAGTACCTTAGTTGTGAACGCATTCACCTGTACATCAGAGTTCATTCAAAGGGCAGGGATTGCAGCACTTACAGGTCCTACGGACCATCACGAAGTAATGATGAATGCATTTCGAAAACGTCGTGAGGTTATTGTCAATGGATTGAATGATATCCCCGGTGTAACCTGTCAAATGCCCGATGGTGCTTTCTATGCATGGCCAAATATCAGTGGCACGGGCTTATCATCAGAGGAACTGGCGCATTACCTGTTGCATGAGGCAGAGATTGCATGTCTTCCAGGAACTGCGTTTGGTCCGGGAGGCGAAGGATACTTACGTTTCTCATATGCTACGTCAAGTGAAATAATTTCAGAGGCAATCCCATTAATCAGACAAGCTATTGAGAGACTGGAAAAATGACGAGAGAGGTTCGTGTCGTACCTTATGATAGTAATTGGCCAGTACAATATGAGCACGAAGTAATCAGAATCAAAGGTATACTTGAGAAGGAAATTGTGTCAGCACATCATATTGGGAGTACATCCATTCCGGGTATGAGTGCAAAGCCTATCATCGACCTACTCCTTGAGGTGAAAGAGATCGCAAAGATTGATGATTACAACAATGAAATGATAGAATTAGGTTATGAACCTCGTGGAGAACTCGGATTACCAGGTCGCAGGTATTTCAGTAGAGAGGAACCTAAAGACGTTCGAACCCATCACGTCCATGCGTATCAATCTGACAATATCGAACTGGAGCGACATCTAGCGTTCAGAGATTTCATGATAGCACATCCAGATGATGCAAAAATCTACGCAGAGTTGAAGATTGTTCTCGCTAGACGATTTCAGTGGGATGTTGATGGATACATTTCAGGAAAACATCTTTACATGGAAAGAATGGAAAATGTTGCATTGGATTGGTATAGATCACGGGATACATACGAGAAGTGAAACGTATTCCTGATGTGGCTTACGGAACGAATCTATGTTCTTGGAGTTTTGAGAATCTCAATTTCATCTTCTAGGTTTGTAACTCGCTCATTCATTTCTAGTAGGGTGTTGAGCAAGACTGAAACTAGGTACCCATAGTTCACAGCATACTTGTTATCATCACGATCAATAATACTGGCTTCTTCAAGTCGTCTTGCAGCATTAGTGATGGATTGTTTTGATACACTTCGTTTATTCATTAATAGGTCCACAGATTTTCTGACTTCCCGAGGTTCAACAGGCTCGCCTTTTAGATTACTGAGTAAACTATGAAGAACCATCAAACCAGCAGTCATTCTGGGGTTGGTTAGTTTTACAAAAGCCACATCAAGATCTAGTACCATAGGTCTCTCCTACACGCAGGTGTGTGTAATTACAGTAAACGTTTGTTCTGTGAAAAAGCTTCTGATTATTCTCTTAGTCTTGATTGAGAGGTGTCTATTCAGACCACAATTGGTAAACGTTTACTGGAATTGGGGTGCTGGCACAAAGAACATATCTAGGTTATGTATCCATATCGTGAGAGTGAATGTGGTGGGTAATCAACTTGATAGGGTTGTATTTGTCGCGGTTATACATACAGACCTAGAGAGTGTTGAAGAGGTTCGAAGGGTCATCCGAGAAGTCAAGCCTGCCGTTGTTGCTGTAGAATTAGATCATGAGCGATATGAACATCTATCAAATCCAAGTTCTCAAGATGAAATGCCTACTATGCCAGTGACAGGAGACACTGCACAAGACCTGATGCAACAACTTGCTATCATGGAACAAGCCCTTGGTGGGATAACTGGTTCCAATGTCGGTGATGAAATGATGGCAGCAATTGAGGAAGGTCGTGCAATCAATGCGAAGATTGCTCTGGTTGATAGACCAATGAAAGCAACCGTTCAAGCTATGATGAGGGTACCTCTGGATGAGCTATATGGTTTGACCAACATGCTCCCTGATGCTACTAAAGATATTGAGGAAGGAGGGGCTTTCGACCTCCTAGACATGTTGAAGCAAGATGGAGCTGTTGATGATATCTTAGAACAATTTCGTTCCGAGTTTCCAGGACTAACAAAGGTCTTGATTGAAGAGAGAGACCAGTTTGTAGCAAATGCACTACATTTCATTTTGAGTGATGTTCAAGGACAGATAGTTGCGGTTCTTGGAGCCGGCCACATTCAAGGAGTGAAATCAGTCCTTCAAGAATTATTTTCTGAAGATTAGAAACCCAGAGTATCAACTAACTCTGGAATACCGATTCCAGTTTTGGAGCTAACTTTGTGAACAATAAGATTTGCATCTACTTCTCGGATATCTTTCACCAACGCATCGATATCAAACTCTAACACTTCTGCAAGGTCGATTTTATTGATGACAACCATGTCGGCTCTCTTGATTGTAAGTGGATGTTTCTGGACCATATATGGACCCTCAGTTACACTGACAACTACAATTTTCTTATCAGCTCCAAGGGAGTAACCAGCTGGGCAAATCAAATTTCCAACATTCTCAATGAAGACAACATCGTAGTTTGAGAGATCAACATCATTGAGAGCAACACGAATCATCCTTGCATCAAGATGACAGGCGGTACCAGTATTGATTTGGACTGTATCAACACCATGAGAACCAACTCTATCAGCGTCAATATTCGTGGCCAAGTCTCCAGCTATCATGAGAATTCTATGTTGTTCACGCAGATTCTCACACAGAGCCTCAATCAACTGAGTCTTTCCTGTTCCGACAGAACCCATGATATCAATGACTGTAATCTCGTGTTTCTTGAAGAGAGTTGCATTCAGTGCCGCTGCATCCTCATTGGCACCGAACAGATCTTGACGAATATCGATATTCACGGTTTTATGTTGGTCAGTCATATTCTACTAGCCTTCTTGTTCATCTAGTTCTTGGATTTCAACTTCAGAGTATAGGTAATGCCCAACGATAGGGCGAATGAGTGTCCGTTCAACAATGATTGCTACCACTGCCCATAGAAACCCTTGAGCCATGTCAATAGATGCGACAAACAAATTGGCTACAAAAGGTACGCCAATGGCAGCGAATAAGGTCATTGAAGGAATTAACCCACCAATTATCCCCGCACCTAGTACTACTAGTATGTTGTATTTGATCGTATCACGCTTTGCAAAATAGATTGCATAACCTCCTCCGATTCCCAGAAAGAGATTACCGAATAGTGTAAGAATCGATAAACTACCGCCTGCTAAAGCACCACCAAGTCCAACAGCAGTACCAGCAATTATCCCACCAGGAATTCCTCCAAGAACTCCACCTAGAATCGAAAACAAAAATCCAGGTGTTAGTTCAACTAAATCAGGAACTACTGGAATTTGTATCGCGAAACGAACAATCATTCCAAGAGCTGCAATCACTGCAATAGTTGTCAGAGCAACAGTATTCCGTTGAATTGGTACAAATGACATAGAAACTCTCCTCAATATGTGAGATTACTGAGTCGTTTGCGACCAACTCTCTTTCAAGAAGCTTTTGGTTGCTGTGTACCACTCTTCAAGCTGAATCAAGATTTGGTCCCTGACAACTTCTGATTTTTCAGCACTGTATTCGTAAAAATAACCACCACGTTGAATCTTGTGCGTATCTCGCTTGGCAAGCCCCTTTGTATGTAATTTGTTCAGTACTCTTTGAACAGTGCTTCGATCTTTGCTAATGCGCTCTGCTATCTGTTCTACAGTCTTTGGACCGGATATCAGTGAAAAATAAACATCAAGTTCACTGTTTCGCAAGCCAAAGGCACAACAGAGTAAATCGGAGGGTTTGTCAAAGCTTTTGTTGAATAGTCCCACCATCGGATTTCGAGCGCTCATGATTCTTGTCATGAAAATCAATCAAAATAAGGGTTGTGTAAAGACTATGCACAAGCGTTTTGGTATAATACTTCGGTTCAAATGGTTATTCAACAGAGTCTAGGTGGGGTACCTATGGTGGAATTCAGTCAATTTCGCAACAATCATGACCATGATCCAAGGGAACGGCGAGAAACCCTTGACTCACGGGTTCAACCAATTAACCTTGCACCATTGAAGGGAGCAATTGATGCAGACCCAGTTCGATTGAAAGTTCTGAAGGTACTTGTGGAAGATGGAGAGTGGGTCACTACTGCAGACCTCTTGAGAGCTGCACGTCATGTAAGGTCGATTGTTGGTGCGGTCACTATCGGAACAATTCTGAATGGCATGAACGAATTGGTTTCATCACGACTGATTATTAGCAGAACATCACTAACATCTGGAATCGATTGGGCAGAGTGGAGAATCAATCCAGACTGGCTTGTGCCAACACGTAAACTACTGCAGATGATGAGCAGACCCAAGTTTCAACCAGCGACTCATGAAGATTTTGAGGGAAAGGTAGATCGACTTTTAGGGGACACAACATAGAGCCTACTCATTTTCGAGTATCTAACAACATATGGGTATATTCATAAGGAGCTGCATCTCGCAAACCTATCATGGTCGATACCACTATTCACGGATCATCTCCATTCACAAAGAATTCAGCTAGTGATAGTGATGTTGATTTAGAACTTGTTTCGGAATCTGAGAGTAGTGTAAAGGTTAAGCAAGTAGTACTGGCCAGTGTACTTGCTTCACTATCGATTGCTATTGCACCTGTAGCTGAATTTGTTCCAAGAATACCTGGCTGGGGGATAGCCATTTTTGATCCCGTATCTATTTTCTGGATCATTTCATTCCTCATAGGAGGAATTTGGGTAGGCTTGGTAAGTACAGTTGCAGGTACAATGGGTCTCTTTCTCTATGACCCAACAGCAATTGGACCAGTTTTCAAACTAATTGCTACATTGCCTATGATAATTGTTCCATGGTATGGTGTACGTAAACTACGACGCGTGGTAAGGGGGGAAACCCTTTCCAATGCAGAAGAAACATCAAAGAACGGTATAGAAGGAGAATCCCTCTCTAGACCAAAATTCTATGCAACTTTAATGGTACTTGCATTTCTATTGAGATTGGCTCTTATGGTTCCCATCAACATTGCATATGGAGCGATTGCATTACCATTTTTGACGATAGAATTCATTACTAGCTATGCAATAATTATCAATTGTTTTCAGAGCATTTGGGACGCATTAATTCCATTCCTTATCGTTTACCCAACTGGTATATTCAAGACCTTCAAAATGTGGTAATTTGAAGAGTTGTGAAACAACCGGCATTCGCTTAAATAGATAGAAGAGGCATTCAGTGTTAGTGTTCCCCCACAGGTGAATGGGTTATGGTTCGACGCTGCGAATTCTGTGATAGTCCCGTACCAGCTGATGCAACAACATGTCCAGTCTGTAGAGAGAAGATTGCAGAAGAAACCCTTGAGAGAATTTTGCCATTATTGAAGAGGCCTGAAGCAAAGGAAGTACGCTTCATGGGTATTTTTGGAAGATTGTGGGGCGTGATTAGAAGACCTTCTCCAACCTATCGTGATATTGGCCAAAGACCAGAAGCAGCCGGACCGTTTGTTGTTATCCTGGTTAACGCAGCAATCATTGCAGCTATGTTTCTCTCATTGTCGTCCAAAGTAACAGCAGTAGTTGTGCTGAATGCAACAACAGGATTGACCACAGAAGCCCCCGTTTTAGCAAGTCCACATGGATCATTCTTCATCCTCTTAGCGTTGATAGGCATGCTCCCCAGTATCATGGTAGGGATAATCTATCTGATTATTGGCACAGCATTTGCACACTTCGCATTCAAAATAGCTGGAGGAGCAGGAGGGAAGATGAAGACACTTTCCATTATTGGATATAGCATGATTCCAATTGTACTAGTGCGACTTCTTTCAATCATCATCATACTCGCAGTCGTACCGGGATTTCCCGGGGTAGTCAATTTCTACGATGCAAGTTCACTGACAACGATAACGCCAGCATTAGTGACGTTTGCATATGACTCAGGTGTATGGTGGATAATTGATATCTTAACAACGGGCGGTTTTCTATGGACGGGATTTCTACTCGTCTTTGGCATAAGAGAAGCTCACGACACTTCCACTGTATGGGCAGTCTTTGTTTCAATTGTATGCACTACAATACTGATCTGGACCTTTTGGCAGGCCCACTAGGTTTCAAAACCATATTGCATAAAGTGGGATAATCACAAACGCAATCAATCCTACGAGTGCACCTACTTTGTCTAGAGTGCTGGCAATCATTAATTTCTTCTTATCATCAGGTTTCATCAAGGGGAGAATTCCAGCTCCTGCAACTATTCCTGCACCCAGAATCAGAAGTGGCCAGAGTGCATAATCAGCAAATCCCCAGATCCAAATGAGAACATAGCTCAAGACTCCAAGAAAGTTGAGAGTTCCGGCGACAATTGCAGCAGGTTTGTATCCATAGATTCGTGCAATTGTACGAACATCTCGTATTTCATCACCTTCAACATCTTCAGCACCCTTGATTGTTTCTCTAGCTTGTAGAATCAAGAATGCAGTGAAAAAGAAGAGCCACGCTGGTATTGGAATCGCATACCAAACTGATAGTGCAGTTACTTCAGCTAATATCATTGAGCCATAAAGGACACCAAATGCAAAGGAGAACGCCACCATGAAGTTACCAGCGAGACCTAGTGTTTTGACTTTGGCCGCGTAAGCATATCCGATGATTTCAAAGACAATTACAATTAGTGCACTGATGAGTCGACCTGGAATCCATGCAAATAAAATCCCGAGAATGCTCAGGAGCCCAACATATGCCCATGCCTGTCGTACCGTCATTCGACCGCTTGGTAGAGCTCGATGGGGTCTGTTAATTTTGTCAACCTCGATATCATAGATGTCGTTTACAACATTTCCACCAGCAGCTACGAAAAAGTAGGTCATATAGCCGTAAAGAAACAGATAGAGGAATGCAGAGAGACCAGCAGAATCTCCTAAGGGAAATTGAATATTGTAAGCAATGGCAAGTCCCGCAATCACTGTGAGCCCTCCGATGAAACAATTCTGAGGTCTAATTATTGAAAGAAATGCGCCTACGTCAAACTTGCTAGATGATTCTGTTTCCGTCACGGGGTCTCCATCCTTAATCAAAAATAAATAGAAGTCATGATTAAAGAGTTGTGGACAGGGTGGAACACACCCAATCACTCATATTCTAGAATTATCCGCATTGAATTTGGAGATGGATGATGTTCGAGGATCTACCTAAACAAGAATTACTCAAGATAATCGACACATATGCAAAAGCATGGCAAGCGATGGATGGTGCATACTTTCTTGCTCTTGAAAAGAAATATGGCATGGATGTAGCTATCGAGATGGACAAAGAGGCATGGAAGATATTCTCTCCAATTGAAGCCAAACGGATAATGAAAGAATTTGGATTATATCCAGAGGGAGGTCTCAAGTCTCTAGAAAAAGCTCTTGGTTATCGGGTATATGCAAGACTCAACAAACAATCAACTGAATGGAAAGACGAGAATACTTTGATATTCACAATGAATGCATGTCGAGTTCAATTGGTTCGAAATCGCAAGGGGCTTCCTGATTTCCCATGCAAACCGGTAGGAGAGATCGAGTATAGTTACTTTGCACAAACGATTGACCCCAAGATCAAAACTCGTTGTATCTTCTGTCCTCCTGACGGGCATCCAGATGATGCCTACTGTCGGTGGGAATTCACTCTGGAGCAGTGATTGAGCTGAATCAGGTTCATTTTGGTCCAGCAGGTTATCCTGCAGATGCAAAAGGAAAGGTAGAACGTGTTTTCGAGATTCTATCGGAAGCAGGGATGACTTCACTTGAGTATGCAGCAGTACATGGACTAAGAACCAGTGAAGAAAAAGCAAAACTAATCGGAAATCTTGCTCGAGAACATAACATCGCAATGAGCTTACATGCAGCATACTACATCAGCATTGCATCAAAGGACCCACAAATTCGTGAGCGTTCAAAGCAGCGACTCATCAAAGCTCTCACATTTGCAACGTGGATGGGTGTGAAGAGGATAGTATTTCATCCAGGGACGCATGGTGGTCTAAGTCGCGAGGATGCCCATGTAGTCATCAGGGACTCACTGCAGAATGTTTGGGAGGAAGCAGGTCACCTTGGAAATGGTGCATTTCTAGCTCCCGAGATAGCTGGTAAGCTTAGTATGTATGGTTCAATTGAACAGATTATCAGACTATGTCAGGATGTAGACGGGTGCATACCGACAATTGATTGGGCTCATCTGTATGCACGAAGTCAGGGAGAGGTAAATGACAAGAGTAGTTACCTTAAGATTATCAGTCAATTCGAAAATGAACTGGGAGATCTATTTGTGGATAATATGCACTTCCACATCAGTGCAATTGCGTACACAGAGAAAGGAGAAGCATCACACAAACCCTTCGGAGGTGAGTGGGGACCAGATATGTATCCACTTATGGAAATAGTTCACGAAGTTGGTTACAAGCCTACGTTCATATGTGAATCTCCAAATCCTCTTCAGGGAGCATTGTACGCAAAGTTTCTACTTGAAGAGATAGAGAAGGAATAACGAATGGCCGAATACGTATTCATACTGGGATCAAATTGGTTACTCAGTATCGCAGAACTCCTCGTTTATGTACGAAATAGAGGGTATGAGGCAATTGTTACTGACCACTCACGACATGCTGTAGTTCTTGACTTCAAGGAAAAATTGAAACTTGAAGATGTAGTAGACATGCAAGGATCGCTTGGAGGTTGCTATAAGATAGGTCGAGTGATACAGACCTACAATATCATCATACCAACTGATGCGTATCCAACAAATGGTAAGCCAGACAGAGAAGCCCTTAGTATTCTCACAAGTTGTCCATGGTTACCCGATTTATGGCAGAGACCCCGAGGAAGGAAAATCAAGTTCGGTGTTAGCACCTACCCTGTTGTCGATGGGAAAGGTCCGATTCAATATCGTAGATTCACACGAGGATTAGATGATACAATCAAGAAGCTTCTCCTGCAGAAGGGTGCTCGTAAAGCAGATTATTTTGCATATGATGAACCTGACCGTCGAAAAGTCAAGAGAATGAATCTAGCGTTGTGGCCAAAGACCATTGCTAAAAACGGTCTTCTAACTCCGCCAAATGCTGAGATACTAGCTGTATTCACCGACAAGAATCTATACATTGCCCGAACAATGGTAATCTACGACTCAGTCCTTCAGCAGTATCGTGATGAATCACGACCATACATCTCCAAAGAGATTAGCACTAGTCCAAAGATATGCCGCACACTCCTTAATCTTGCAGGAGCAAGAGCAGGAGATACCGTCCTAGATCCGTTCTGTGGAACTGGCACTCTTCTGATGGAAGCAGCAATGCTGGGAATGAAGGTTATTGGTATCGATATTGATGGAAATCAAGTTCAAGGAACTAAATCCAATTTGACATGGTTTGGTAGAGATATTGGCGAGCGTGTACACTTTGATGTATTTCGAGGAGATGCAAGAAATCTCACGAATCTTGTTCACAAACAAGTAGATGCTGTTGCATTCGAACCAGCTCTTGGACCAGTGACTAGAAAGAGACCCACATTAAGGGAAGCTGAGGAAATCATCAAAGATCTGACCAAGCTCTATCGAGAAGCCTTAACTCAGATTGCACAGGTTCTACGACCAGATGGACGAGTTGGAATGACAATGCCGGTTATTGTTTCAAAATCAGGTCCGGTGTCAATGGATATCAGGGAGATGATCGAGGGAACTGGGTTAGGAGTATATCGGATGCTTCCCGCAGATATGATCAAGAGCCTTAGCGATTCAGATGAACGCCTATACATTACTCCCAACAGAGAAGTTCTCCCAGAAAGAAAGATGGGTCAAATTGTTCAACGTCAACTGATTGTTCTTGAAAAATAGCTAGAAGAGGTATCGAACTATGTCATCTAGTATGGCATAGGTTTGAAGCCTCTTAGTATCTCTCTTAACGTAAGGCATCACGTGTTCAAAAATCATTTCACGGTAAGCCTTTGGTGTAACAGTTTCTTTAGTGACCTTTGCAAGAAGACGGAATAACTCCTCAAGAGAGTCCCTCAATTGATGATATGGAACCGTATTGACATCAATCTGTAGAACCTCAATGCCAACCTCATCAAGCGTTACAGAACTTAGGAAGGGATATCTATCCAGGAGGGGTTCAAGATACATGTTCATTGTTTTTACAATCTTCTTCCTCTTAGATTTAGCAGTATCAACGCGCATGATTCCGCGAAAGATGTGGCTGTACACCTCCAGACAGTCCATGGATTTTCCAGCGAGTAGAACCTCGTCGGTCACTTCATACTGGGAAACAAGTTCATCAACAAAGTTACCAAACTCCTTGAATTTCCCTGGAGCACCGTGCCAGCTCTTCAGCATTGTTGCAACGTCAGTGTCTGCAGGGACTTGATTGGTCATGAATTCTTCCAGAGCATACTCTAGTACGAACCGCATATGACCCAAGCGGGCAGCCTTACTTACAACCATCACAAAGAGGAGATGGTCATTTGCTTCCCAGACATACCTATTAGTTTCAGTATCAATCGTACGAAGTGTTTCATTTGATGCTTTGTCAATGAAAGTGTGAGTTGCCGAGAGAAATGGTGCGATCAAATCCATATCCAGCTTTACAGCCTCTGAGTAAGCTCTTGAAACGATGTTCCTTCCACTGCCTCGTTCAATAAGCCAGACACCTAGGATGGAACACTTGTCAGACATCGTATCCTCTCTGTAACTATTGTTGGTTTGAAGGATGATAAGCCTATATGTGACGAGAGTCTTGTCCGCTGATGCATCGATAGGTAACTATCCAGCACTATCTTTTCCAAATTTTACTTTCCCGATTATAACACCAACGATGATTCCTTCTGCAACAGCAACTCCTAGACTTCCTATCATGAATGGGAGTTGAATTCCTGCATTAACATCTTGCATTTTTGTGATTTCTACTATTACGGGAGAGTCTCCTTTAGCTGTGACCAACATAGTATGTTGTCCTGTGGTTTCAACCTCAACGAGATATGTCCTTGAAAATCTTTCACTGGTGTAATCCTGTGAATCCGCTAGTTGGTGGCCTGTAGCATTCCAAAGTGTAAGGTAACCAGAACTTTGTAGATCAGTTGCGGAAATCTCGATTTGATATACATAGTTACCTTCAAGTTGAAGATAGAAAATTGAAGTTTCTGGGAGAGGAGGGACGACTGATATTGGTTCAGTTATTGAAACATAGATTGGATCTACAACACTGGCAACTAGTTGGATATCTCCAGAGCTAACTCCAAATGAAGGATAATGCTCATTATAGTACCCATCGGGAATGTAAATGTACAACCACCTTTCATCATCATTCGATTGGTAGTAATATGCATCATTAGTCTGTTGTGACTGTTCATATTGCAGTGAAACTGAATAAGTACTTGACTGGTCCCAAGATTCTTGCTCAAGCTCTGTTAGGAAGGGGCGTGTTCTAAATAGGTAGGATTGACTGGAGGTATATGGAGAATAGATCCTATACGTTGGTTCAAGTATATCATTAGTGGTTGGAAAATGTTCCAAATGGAACTCGTATAGATTCATACTTGAAAATCCAGTCATTTTGTAAAGCTTCCAGAATGGGCCATAACCCCCATCAAAATGTGTAGAGATTGGAACATCAGGTGAGATAATTGGAGCTTCAGGACCTATATCCAGAGACAAAGTTGCATTACCAAAACCGAAATGATAGCAATATAATAGAACAAATGAATCGGGTCGAGTATATGAACTAGAAAAGCTGGATAATCGTGGTCTTGAAAAAGTAGATTCATTATCAGGATTCAGGGCCAATTCTGTATATGCAATATACTTCTCCCAAAAAGTGAGATCAATCACGGACTCGGTTTCACCCGTATACCAATAATTAAAAGTTGGGCCATAATAAGGGGGATTCCAAATTTCGAAGCCTACATCAATATCACCCAGAGGGTCCAGACTTATGCTATGTTGAGCTCCTTCAGTAATTGAAATCTGTGCAAATTGATAGGAGGGTAATCCAGCTGAGAACACAAGTTCTACTGAATCTCCATTGGTCAACACAGGAATATCAGCTGGAATTATCTGAAGTGTACATTCCTGTGTTGTACTTCTGGATGTGGAAATGAATATGTGGTACTCATCAGGATCCAACAGTACAGGATAATCTGGGGGATATGAGGTCGAAGTGGATTTACTAAAAACTCGAAGACCTGTGGAATCATAGATTGTTAAATAGAAAAACGAATATGTTGAATTGAAATGGAACTCATATGCTGTAGAAGAATCCTCTACATCTAGGATCAAATGAGTACCTGTCGCTTCATCACCCATAAAAGTGTAAACTTGCTCTACAGCAATTTCGATTGAATCCATTCGCTCAATCGATATTGTATAGTTTGATGTAACATCCTCCAAAAATGATTCTATCTGAACTGATACTTGATAGATTGATCCATGATACATACTGCAAGGATTTACGCTAAAAGAGTATGACCGATTGGAAACACATTGAATAATTGGATATGCCGACCCGGAGCTATACCGTGAGATTGACGCAGAGAGTAATGCATCACCCGTTGAATTTATTGTTAGTCGATACATTCCAGTTTCAGCTATTGTCAAACCATAATAATCAGATTTGTGATCAAGACTTAGAGTTCCAGTGATTTCATCACCTGGTTCTAGATAGTTACTTTCCTGTGCGGTAACAGGTTCGGGAAGAATAACGATTGCTGTTGTAATACTCAGGAGTAAAGCAATTAGTAACAATACCTTTGCACTTCTCAATGTGAGGCCCTCCACTATCATGTACACTGAAATGAGGCAATAATAGGTTTACCTTCTGAGAAGACAATGTAGATTAAGTAGTGAATTGCAAAATATAGGAGAGAGGGCAGGAGTTGAGTCCTGCCCCATCATTCAAGTTGTGGATATGCCTAGCTTTTCCACCATTTCTGGTACAAACCTTGGTTGAGAAGCTCGTTATCTACGTTCAACTGGAGTTAACCGTGTTGAATTAAAGAAAATTTAGGAAGGAGGGGGTTGACCCCTCCTTAGTTTGGGTTGCCGATTTATAGAACATCCTTCCATTAAGTAGTCGAAATTCCCAATTTTTCGACCATCTCCTTATATCTATTCCGCACGGTAACCTCTGTTACACGAGCAGTACGCGCAATCTCCAGTTGGGTCCTTCGTGCACCAGTAAGAATACTGGCAACATAGATTGCCGCAGCGGCCATTCCTTTGGGATCTTTCCCGATAGTAAGCCTCTGCTCCTTTGCCAACGTCAGGATGTCAATCGCTTTCTTCTTTGCCTCACCAGGAAGGTCCAATTCAGTACCGAATCGATGTATGAAATCAATTGGAGAACTGAAGGGAATCTTCAGGTTGAGATAGCGAATAATCAAACGGACGCAAAGGCTGAGTTCCTTTCGGGTTATATGAATTTGATCACATACTTCCTCTAATGGTCGAGGTACTTGATGTACTCGACATGCAAGATAGAGTGAAGCAGCGATCATCCCTAGTATAGTGCGACCACGGGTCAGTCGTTTGCGGAGGGCTTTTCTGTAGAGTACGGCGGATGTTTCTCGAATCGAGTAGGGGATACTCAACTGAGAACTTATCCTATGGAGCTCGGTCATTGCAACGGCTAAGTTGCGTTTGTCGGAAGAGTGTACTTTGGTACGTATCTGCCATTTTCTGAGTCTGTGAATCTGCGCACGTCTTGTGGAAGTTAACTTTCGTCCTGAGGCGTCGACGTTCTGTCTACCTATAATGGTAGTTAGACCCTGATCGAATTTGCTCCAGTCGGTTGGACCTCCTACACGCTGTCGGGCATTTTGCTCATCAGCAGTAAAAGCTCTCCATTCTGGACCTTGATCGATAGAGCGGTCAGAAAGAACAACACCACAATTCGAACATGTGACCTCTCCTCGTGAGTGGTCAATGAAAACATCACTACAAGAACAAGCAGGACAACAGTAATTGGTGACACCAGTACGCTCTTTGGTTTGTTTTGTCTTAGATTGTTTGCTGGCCAGTCCAATCATCTCCATGCAGTCCTAGGGGGTTAGGGCTGCGGTTCGAGCTGTCAGTGTTTCGAATGCTTGTTATCTCCCAGGCGTATGAGAGAAAACGTTCGGTACGGCGATGGACTACAATCCTCAAAGAGGACGAGTAGTATTGCCCAGACAATTAAAGATTATAAGGATTACGTACTTCAATCAAACAATTAGCTAAGTAAATAATAAAACATCGATGTACACCTTTGTGCAAGTATAATATTCATTCATTTTGCTAAACTAAATTGAGTGTTTTCGATAATTATCGTTACAAGATGCTCGTTTTTAATAATTTCATCGATTGAATATGGTCATGCGTTTACTTTATGAAGACATCAGGAGAGAGAGAGAGATACGACGAGGAGAATCTAGTATTGACCAAAGCCATAGATGACAATCCATGGGATTCAGCAAAACAAGCAGCAGTGAAAATGTTGGTAGAAGCAGCTGCAACATCTACTGAAACTGTTATCGACTCGATTGAAGTTCCTCCAGAGTCATCCATGGGAGATCTAGCTTCTACTCTTGCATTCGCGCTAGCAAAAGAGCTGAAGAAGAATCCTGCGGCAATCGCGGCAGACTTACTGAAAAAGCTCCAGCAGTTGATTGAGAAGGAACCACTCGTTAGCAAGGTCGAAACAAAGGGACCTTACATCAACATATTCTTTGAGCGAGCTACCTTCACGAACAAAACCATCACAGCAGTTACAAAGACTGGTGGGAGTTATGGTCAGAGTTCACAGTTCAAAGGCAAACGTATACTGATCGAGTCACCTGCTGTGAATCCGTCTAAACCATGGCACATTGGACACGCACGAAATGCAATACTTGGAGACACTCTTGCTAACATCCTTGAAACTGTAGGGTACGAAGTTGTTCGTCTTGATTATATCAATGACCTGGGTTTGCAGATTGCACAGCTTGTTTGGAAATTGAAGCAGATTGATGATGATCCGGGTGAGAAAAAGTACGACCACTTCCTTGGCCATCTATACGTTGAAGTCCAAGAAGCATTCGATGCATCAGAAGAAGTTCAGAAAGAAGTTCGCGAGGTTTCAAGGCAGCTTGAGGACCTTGAAAGTGATGATGCAAAGCTCAGTGGAGAAATGGTCAGAAAATGCGTAGAAGCGCAAAACCAGACAGGGTACAGACTTGGAATATACCACAACTTACAGGTCTGGGAGAGCGCAATAGCCCATAGTGGTATCCTTGGTATAGCCAGGGAAATGATTCTCAAGTGTGATAATATTTCAATTCCAGAAGAAGGAGATAAGGCGGGATGCATTATCGCGGACCTATCGGTGATTGATGAGTTCAAGGATATGAAAGACCCCTACAAGATCCTATTCCGATCTGACGGAACTAGAACTTATACTGGCGCAGATGTTGCCTTGCAGCTTTGGAAGTTTGGGGTTGTGAAAGACCCATTTCATTACACAGTATTCGAAAAACAACCCAATGGAAAAGAAGTGAAAAGAACAAACCTTGAAGGTGAAGAGGGAAACCTTGGCAAGTTCGATATTGTCTTGAATGTTATTGGTTCGCGACAAGCACATCCACAGAAAATGGTCTACACTGTCTTAGACCTGATGGGTTACAAGAAAGAAAGTGAGAATTCACATCATATTGCTTACGAATTCGTGGGTCTTGAAGGAGAGGATTTCTCAGGAAGACATGGAACTTGGATTGGCTACTCGGTCGATGATGTTATCGATAAATCTACAGAATTGGCTATGGTTGAAGTAGACAAACGGAATCCAGATGAGAGCGACACATTCAAGGAAACTGTTGCCAATCAAGTAGCTATTGGAGCACTGAGGTACTTCATGCTCAACGCATCTCCAGATAGGAAGATTACATTCCGATGGGACCAGGCACTTGATTTTAACGGCGATGCCGCTCCGTATTTACAATATTCTCTCGCCCGAGCTAATAGAATTCTTGAGAAGACTGAACATGAAAAGAAAAGCGAGGTAGATATCGGTCAACTTACATCAGACCCAGAGTTTGAGTTAGTGAAGTCACTTTCAAAATATCCTGAAGAGTTACTGGATGTTGCACGAGCAATGAAGAAAGAGGCTTGGGGCACCAGTTTCATTTCAAACAGGATCACAGCATATGGATATGGTCTTGCTACACTCTTCAGTAAATTCTATGATTCTTGTCCAGTTCTAAAGGCAGAACCTGGAGTGAGAGAGGCAAGATTGGAACTTGTCCAAGCTTTTAGGATAACAATGGCAAACTGTCTACAGATACTTGGTATTCCAGTTATTGATCGAATGTAATCTAACCAGACGTAATGTTTGCACGGTCAATTACTATTGAAGGTGTGACCATGCTGAAAGTTCGACGACTATCATTTCCAACTCTACTCACTGTTTTGAGTAGGTCTTTCATATTGATACCAATGAGGGTATTCTTGAGAGGGTGTTGAATTTCACCGTTCTCAACGTAGTAACCCTCCATAACCATTGCACTAAGGTCTCCAGTTGTCATATTGGGGCGGTCACCAGTATTCCTACAGACAATACCCTTCTCCATCTCAGAAATGAAATCGGCAAGTGTACCTTTCCCAGGAGTCACTATGAAGTTGGAAGTGGAGATTCTAGGTAGTCCGGAATATGAGGGTCGTGCAGCATTACCTGTGTTATCAACACTATCTTTGTTCGACGTATATGAGTTGTGAAGGAGATTCTTCAAAACACCTGATTCAATGACTGGTGTTCTCTGAGACCTGTATCCTTCAGCATCGTAAGTTCTTGTTCCCAATCCACCGGGGATTGTGCCATCGTCTATGATTTCGAGGGATTCTGAGGCGATGCACTCCCCAAAAGCGTCTGCAATATATGAGCGGCCCATCTGAACTTCTTCAGCATTAATAGCTCCAGCAAATCCACGACCAAGAACTGCACTGGCACCCAGTGGTGCAAATATCACTGGCATCTCGCCACCATCAATAGTCTTGGGACCTAAGAATCCTAACGCAAGTGTTGCAGCGGTCGTACCAATGTATTCAGGATCGATGTCATTGAGGTTTCTTGAAATCTGGTACTCATAACTTGCAGTCTGATCGTCTCCTTCTTTGATTACGGGGTATGAGTAAAGAGAAACCGAAGTTCTTGACTCAGACATTGCAATACCCAGATTGTTCACAATTGCACTGGAGCTGGAGGAACTTGAAATGGCAGCCTCTATTGCAAAATCTTTCCCCTCGAGCTTTTCCTTTGTAGCATCGATTGTTCGGATTAGCAGTCCAGCTGCATCCTCAGACGATAACTCGTGAATCTCTTTATTGAAAATCTTCTTTGCTTCTTGATATGTCCCACCTGAACTGGGCAAAGTTACGAAATCGGGATCTTCCAAAGAAGCCCTAGCAAGATTGAGAGAATTGGATATTGTTTCTTCAATATCGGATTCTTCGAGTGTTGTAACGTAGGCAAATCCGATCTTCTTCCCAATCACAGTTCGGATACCAATACCTGCATCCTGTTGTTCACTTGCAACCTTGATTGCGTTATTTTCAGCTTCAATTTCGAATGCACGACTCTTAGCAACATAAACCTCAACCTGTTCAGCACCCATTTTTTCTGCAAGTTTGATAGCTTTTTCGCCAATGTCAAGTAGTACTTTGATCATGTTACATACCTCCCACAGGCACATCTAGAATACGTGCGTGAGGTCCACCAGTCATTGTAGGAACTGCTTGACCGCTCTTCCCACAAGAACCAGCATCAAGTTCAAAGTCATTACCAATTGCATCTACCTTGGCTAAAATCTCAAGGATATTTCCTGCAAGGGATACATCTCGAACCATTTGTCCCTTCTCACCATTCTCGATGATATATCCATGACTTGCTTGGAACATGAACTGACCTTTCGCAGATTGTGTATAGCCGTAGTTGAAACTACAGAGAAGAATTCCATTCTTTGTGTCTTGAATGAGTTCATCTACATTCCAATCTCCAGGTTCCATGAAAGTGTTGGACATTCGGGGTAGAGGAGCGTGCATAAAGGATTGGCTTCTTGCTGCACCATTTGGTTCCATATCCAATCTATTTGCGGTTTCAAGACTATGAAGGAGTTCTGTGAGAATCCCATCCTTGACTAGAGTTCTCTTCTTTACCTTCGTACCCTCCCAGTCATATTCGTAAGATCCACGTTTACCAGTCAAGGTTGGATCATCAGTTATGCTGAGATATTCTGGGCCGACCTCTTTTCCAACTTTATCTTCTAGAACCGTTGAATGTGATGGCCAATTGTCAGCTTCTGCTGCATGCCCAAAAGCTTCGTGTGTCATGACCCCATTCAATATTGGGTCCATTACAACATCATAGGAACCACCCTTAGTAGAAACAGAAGAGAGAAGATCAATAACAAGCTTGGCAGCAGAATTTCCAATATTCTGAGCCTCATCAGTATCCAGTACTTCGTAGCCACCTCGTACACCCAATGATTTGAATATTCGCTGACGGTTAGCACCATCTTTCGCAGTCGGTGCAGAAATGATTCGTGGAATCGAATTTTCAGCATAAACTTTGGTGCCAAGAGAGTTTGCTACAAATAACTCGGTGTACATATCTCCATAAACAGATCGAGTAGAGGTAATCCGCTTATCAAAATCACGTGCCTGATCATCGACCATTTTAACTAATGACATCTTCTCATCTATTGAGATGCTCTTGAAAGGTTTCTTCACCTTATACTCAAAACGATCTTCAAAGGAGGGACCATCAATCTCGAATTTATCAGCAACTTTCTCTCGTGTAGCTAATGCCATCTTAGCAACAGATTCACCAGTAGCTCTCATCCCAGCTGAAGTGAGGTCAGTCGTCTGAGCAAATGCCCAAGCGCCTTCGATGAATGCTCTAATTCCAGCGCCTTTTAGTCGGGAAGCCATTGATTGCTTTGAAACACCATCGTTGATTTCAATAATTGTTGTCGCAGTGTTTTCAATCCGAACATCTACGAAACTTGCACCAGATTTGAGAGCAGCCTCAATAGCTGCGGTAGCGAGGTCTTCCATGAAAATCGCCTTTGAATTAGGCCTCAGCTTTTCAAATCGGATATAACTGATATGTTAAAGGCTACAAAGTATCAATCCCGATGATTCCTGATTAACTCTTTAGGAGTGTTCTCTTGTTTTTTCAGAATCTTGCCCTCCTAACCCTTCTGAATCAGGTTCGGTCCACGGGGAATCCAGCTTTTTCACTACTTTGGATACGAACAGTAGTGCCACTAATCCTGTACTGGGTACTGGGATACACAAGGGAGGGTCTGTCGAGATTGGGCATGGAATTAATATCCAGATAACAAGAATGTAGATTATTTGAAGGACTATAATTGTTTCAATGTACTTGTATCTAGTCAAGTTTGGATTCTTGAAACAACGCCATACATAGGATCCGATGATGATCCCTGGTACATAGAAAGGAAACATGAATAGTATAACAAAAGGGGATATGCCAAACGGGTCAGCATGGAATGGATTAGGGGAAATGTACACCCATGCACCAGCATAGAAGTAGAATGATGATGCGGTGAATATGAGTTTTAACGGAGATAGGATATTCCAGATGTGTATGAGCGCAGTAACTTGTTTTTGCGACCACACTATTTCCACCGCGATTTCTCCCCTCAAATGGATAGAGCACCAATATTCTGGAATATTACTATAATGAATCGATATTCAACAAATATAAAGGAGATTTTATAATCTTTGCACTTGTTCTTTATAGAACACACACATATCAAATGAAATCATGGAAAGGGGTAGGAACAACTATGAATGATTGGGTCATATCAATTAGTGATGTTACAAAATCATTTAGACATGTCAAAGCATTGGATGGTTTATCACTGGATATGGAACCAAGCATCCTTGGATTAATTGGACCAAATGGAGCCGGAAAGACAACTCTTCTCAGGATACTTCCTGGTTTCATCCAGGTCGATGCAGGTGAAATTAAGGTTATTGGACTAGATTCCCAAAAAAATCATTCGTGGTGGTATATTTCAAGATTTGAGGTGCATCTATGACAAACAAATTCGTCGTTGAGGTAGATAAGATATCCAAGAATTTTGGACCTGTTCAAGCATTAGATGAACTTGAGCTCAAGATAGAACCTGGACTTTTTGGCATCATCGGACCTAATGGTGCAGGAAAAACAACTTTGCTTCGCATAATACTTGGATTGATACAACCCAGTTCAGGATCTGCAACAGTGCTAGATATGGATATCAGTCAGTCCAAGAAAATCCGAGAACGGATTGGTGTCCTTCTTGAGAATCCACCCCTTCCAAAGGCCATGGGTGCAAGAGAATATCTTTCTCAGGTTATCAAGATTTATGGAGGTAATAAAGACCCTGATGAGCTACTAGAGCTTGTAGGTCTTCAGGATGCTCCAAATAGGCAGATTGGACATTTATCCGCTGGAATGCGTCAACGATTGGGAGTTGCTTTAGCATTTGCAGGGAATCCTGAATTGATAATTCTCGATGAACCAACTTCGAATCTAGATGTATCCGGACGCGAACAGATGCTGGATCTTCTCTCACATCTGTATCACAAATCCAAAGTATCAATCATCATCGCTTCACACATTTTATCAGAGCTTGAACGAGTCTGTACACATGTAGCATTTATGAATAGGGGCAAGAATGTGGTTCAAGGAACAACAAATGATATCATTGAAAAGTATGCGTTGAATCGTTACAGAATTCGCTGTTCTGATGCTCATACCTTAACCCAACAACTGGATGGAAAATTTGGAATAGAGGATATACGACTACTTGGCCCCAACATTTTCTCTTTTCGATATGAGGAGAGTATCGATTCGATTGAACTTCCAGTTCGTCAGGAGGCTGAATCCTGCAAGGTACAGATTCATCGAATTGAAAAAACTGCATCATTGGAGGATGCATTCAGGGAGGTCATCCAATGAAACATAAACTCGCAAAGTTGATGGCACAATTCCAGATTGAGATTAGAATGTCTTATCGATTTCCGGTCATAGAAGGTCTTACTGCATTGATTTTTCTGTATCCGATTTGGATAGCAATATCGACATGGCAGGATGTTAATATCCGGCCAGATACACTTGAGTACTTTGTCTATGCAGAATTTGGATTTTCAGGAAAGCATCTTGCGACGTTGATGACTGGAATGTTACAATGGTTGCCAATTATAGTAATAGTGCTAGTTTCTTTTACTGCTGCGAAATCCTTTGAAGATGGATACATTCAAACACTTCTAACCTATCCTGTAGAACGAGTGACTGTCCTCTTAGTGAAAATCATTTGTGTTATTGTCATTCCTGCAGGTTTGATGACATTTACATCTCTATTTGCTATTCTCTTTGTCATTCCACAATCGCCACTCCTTGGTGATGTGTCTATCATGTTGTCGGGGGTATGGATATCCATTCTCTTATTTGCAACCCTTTCAATGCTGGTTGCTGTTATTACAAAAAAGGTATCTGCAACAGCAATCTTTGGACTTGCATTTGGGATTGTGACTCCGCTTCTACTGAGTAACACCGCTTTCCCCAATTTTGTCAGAGTTGCATTGGACCCATTTGGTGCAGCTTACAGATACATCACAAATCACTCTACCTATTTGATGCTGGGTACGGAAATGACCCCGCTATTTGATCTTCAGATTGGATTCGGTATCTCCTTAATGATATCCTTGGCCTTACTGGCATTCACTCTGTGGATATTTACTCGTTCAGAGATTGGAGGTTGATACAATGAAGAGAGCTGGTAGGCTATTGATGATTCTTGGAATTGCTGTTATACTCCTTTCTAGTCTTGGAAGTTATGTATACAGCGAGAGGACTATGCGAGTTATTGAAGAGAATGATCCGCTTGTCTATCTTTTTGAGATTGGTCAGGATGTTCATGCAAATGTAACTTTGGATCATAGCATCGGAACGTTCAATGTCTATTTCATGACCTGGCAGGATGCCAATAGAACCATGTTTGAGAATATGACAGCAACTCCGATTACACCTATTTCCAGCTTCGAGAATATATCCTCTCTGCAAGAGAACCTGTATATCCCCGCTCCTGGAATATATGCAATACTAGTCACAACTGAATCAACAGAGCTGCAGATAATACGGGTAGAACTATCAGCTATTGGGATACAAACAAGAGTAATCAGTGGAGGTGTACTAGTGGCTGGAGTTGGTGCTGCAATGCTTGTACTCTCAGTCATATGGGAACATCGAACCAAGAGTTCACTTGGTGAGAAAGCGAAGTGAAATGATGTGGCTGTAACTCCATCAATCTGCATTCAGCATAATTCTTCGTGAAATTTCATGTAGATTAGTGAGTGCCAGTCAGTGGATTGGATTCCCATTAGATATTCTAGAATTAGTAAAATCTTACAAATTCCTAAATAATTGTTATGGAGAATTGCAAGATATTTTGTCAGATTTTCACACCAACTGGTGAGTGTGAAGGAATGCAGCGGACAGAAGCCAAGTCCCATCGGAGGAACGATGTTCATGTGAAGAGGGGGCAAAGCTCGCGACAAGGTTACTGACTCCGGTCAGGAACAAGCTGGTGACAGCAGTCGTGAGAAAGGTGAAACACAGGAGTTTCTTACAGTTCACTCACAATTGTAAGTTATAGGTCGTAACTGATATGGCTTGTACATTCGCTCCCTGAAATAGATGTGTGAATCTCAATATGCCCCTAATAATACACAGGTTATTCTTGGATAGCTGCTCGATAGAGTTAGATTACCGGAGGTACTCACTTGACAGAAGATATCTTATCTGAACAATGCCAATCCTGCAAAAACAGCAGAGCGACTCACATCTGTGAGGATTGTGGAGTTGTCCTTTGCACAGATTGCCTTAGTAATAGGTCAAACGAGTACACTGTATGCGGTGACTGTCATCATTCTTTGGGAGAATCCGTCCCAGGTGAGAGATTTGAAACGTGTCCAGAGTGCGAGTCGGTTAATCTCACTAAAGGTAAGAGAACTGTAGATATTTGCTCACGATGTCATTCGCCAAGGGTTTCTGGACTTGAGGATAAGAGACGATCGCTTGCACTTGATATGCGTCATGCAATAATGGCAATTCAATATGGCCATACCAAACTGAGAGAATTCAGTAACAAGATGGTTACAACGAAGCGACTGTTGGTTTCTTTACGAATGGCAAATTTCCTTCACTATAAATGGATAGAGGAAAAAATTGAAGGAATTCAAGATGAACTTCCCGCAATCAAGAATCGTGTAGGTAGTCAAGCTGAGATTGTTGCAAGAAAAATGGCAGCAGAAACGAAGAGCTTTGTAGACTACAATCGATGGAAACCATCACAGTTTCCATACATCGAGGGAATAACAAATAGGATCACTGAACTGGGTATCTACTACAAGCGAAATGTAGATGAATCACTTGAGCCGCTACGTGCAACCTTGACAGAAGTTAGAAGACAATTAGATGGTCTTGATTATTACAAGAATCAATTCGCAGAATTCTATGAGCACAATCAACTCTCTGTTGGTGAACTTCCAGTTTGTGCACTCCCAGATGTCAAGGTTACAGGAAGTGATTTCCTCAAGAATGACAAAGCATGTGGAACACTCTTTGTAACAAACAAGAGATTCATCTTTGTAGCAGAAATCGGAAGAGTCCGCAGAAAGATGGAAACTATCTTTGATTTTCCACTGGTATATCTGAAATCCATTGAGGAGGATGGTCGATTCCGTAAACGCCTAGTTCTCAAGTTGAAGCAGGGTGATGTCAAGATATCTTGCACCGACCAAACAAAGAAGGTATTTCCAGATTATGTTGAAATTGCCCGAAAATTCGACAGATACATCCAGACAGATATGCAGAGAGTTCGGAAACTAGAACAGAATGAGATTAGCATAAGTGATGTCAGACTCAAAATCGAAGGTATGGTATATTCGCTCCTATCAACTAATCAGAGGCCAGAAGAACCAGTTTCAAGATCACGTGACCCATTCCAGGCTCCATCATGGACTCAACCAACACCCGGAAGTTATGATATCCCGATAGGAAGCGGATATTCTTCACCTGATTCATTCAGAAGAGAACTGGAACGTGAAGTTGGACGTCGAGAGCCAGCAGGTAGGTATGAACCTTCATACCGAACAAATGCATCCCTAGACACTCTCAAGAGAGATGCAGAATCAATTCATGGAGCAATTAAAGAGACCGTACACCTATTGCGAGATGGGCGACTTGTAGCTGAAGATTTCATCCGTAGGTATAAAGATCTCATGAGAAACTCTTACTATACTAGACGAGAGATCGAGCGACAGTCGAGGGATACTAGAGAAAAACTCTGGTAAATTACATCCCTAATTGGCGTTCAAGTGATCGAATATCATCCTCTAAGGATTCAACATCACTGAGTGGTTTCTTAATAGCTGGAGCTTCACCAAGTCCAGCTTCAGCATCTATCTCCTGCATCGCTTCAGAAAGATCGTCTGAACTCACTTCCATTGTAGAATCAAGGGCATCATCAGAGATACTGGCTTCAATTTCGAATTCTTCAAGTCGACGTGCAATCTCGTCAACATTAGCAACAACCTTGGTTGCATCAGAAGAATCTCCAAGCATTCCCAGAATCTTTGCGACTTCTTGAAGTGCTAGTTGGGTCTTTGCTGAAGTTTGAGCTCTGTTTAGGTGAGCAAGAATCTTCAGGATTTGGAGCCGTGATTTGTCAACTGAAAGGGCATATTTCCGAAAACGTAGCATCTCTGTTGCATATGTCTTGAAGGCTTCTGATTGCCCGCCTTTTCTTGCACGGACTGCTCTTGCCTTTGTATCACGTTCTTCTTTCTCAAGTTTATTTCGTTGACGTGCAAGTTGTTTGCTGAGAATACGGAGTCGACTGGAAATCTCTCCTACGTCAGGTTTTTTCTTTCCCCAGGCAAATGCTTTTCTAATTGATGGCAAGAGTTTCACCGTTCATTGTAAATTGGACAAACTTGGACATAAGTCCTTTGCCCTTCCAGGAACGACACTGGAATCTTGAACATAAATTATATTTCTTGCTGCATTGATGTCTGCATGGAAGTGCTCCTCACACTTCTCACAGTAGAAGTACTCACCACCCTTCCTCTCTGTGGTGGAGGTCTCATCTACTACACGTACTCCTCTCTCTCCACACACATGACAGGTCTGAGAAGTGTACCTTGGGTTCACTGTCCACACACTATACTTACTGTGTCCCAGTGATTCCCGCATGTAGCGAACAGTGTCGATGATCTTCCCCCACAGGTTCGAGGAGAGATTATACGACAGGGCCCTTGAACCAGCGTGGGCTTGATAGCTCCGCAGGTCCTCGAAGAACAACTTCTTCACCCGGTGCTCCTCGCAGAACCACACTGTTTTTGAGGCCACCTGGCGGGCAATCTCACGGTCAAGACGACGAACTTTTTTCCACAACGCTGTGATATGTCTATCGTGACGATGGACCGACGTTGGATAACTCTGTCCTGACCGTTTGTTGTCCCAGTTGTTCTTCTTCAATGTCACTTCTGAAGTGAGTGTGTAAGCATGTTTTCTGATTCTCTCTCGCTTTTCCACCAAATGTCCCACTGTGATGAGAAGGTCCTCAAAGGACTTTTCTTTCTCCACAGAAAGTGCCACTGGTGCACGAAGTCCCCTGTCAACCCCTGCTTTGGTCGTGTACTCCCGTTCTCCAAAGACTGTTGAGCTCACTGTACCACTAGGCGAGAGGAAGGGGATCTGGACAGTGACCTTGTGACCTCTCAAGAGAAGGCGTGGTGGTGCACTTCTTCGTGAACCTTTCAAGGTCTTGACCTGCTCTTGAAGTCTGGCTATCTCCTCAGGGTCTGTGCCCTTGCGCTGTCTCAACTTTGCTAACTTGTGTGCAGTGTGCTGGAACTGAATTGTGTTCATTAATTGCTGATGCATATCGTCAAACTTTGCAGCTCGAAAGGTCAGACTCTCAGCCCGATAGACCTGCCTGTTCTCTCTGGCGCTCTCTGCCTTTCTTCTATCCTTGCTGGCAGCGCGAGGCAACCAGTCAAGGAAACGAAAGGAGAGGGTCTTTGTCTTGTGCGGGGAATCTTCATGATGATTTCCATCGATTCCCGGTGGAAGTTTAAGATGGAGAAGTATCTCATTCTCTTGTTCATTATCAAGAGTGAACCAGTATCCCTGCCCTGTGGAGTTCTCGGTACTAGCAGAGAAATCAAGACTATAACTTCTAAGCTGCGGATTAGTAAAGGGATAACCCTTCTTCACCCAGTGTTCAACAAGTTGTGTAACAATACCATAAACTTGCTGATACTCGGCGGAGTTATTCTTCAGAAGTAAAGCAACCTTCTTACGCTGTCGTGCTCTCCAACCAATCTTGAGAACCAGAGTATCTAGGATATGTCTATCAATAGCAAGGCGGACCTGTCTGAGTACACCCATAGTATAATGATAGCCCGACCCATTGTTCTTGGTTGACTCACAGGAATCTCGAACTTTTCTGATCAGAAAAGAAGGAATCTGTTTTCTTCTCAGAAGTGTAAGTGTGTCTTGTGGGGAGGACTCAAGATATTTCAGTGCAGCTGTAAGCAACTGCCTCCGGGTCCAGTCAGCAAGGAGCATTCTTCCTGTCTGTTCGAGGACATTCCGGTGAAGGCGTTCAAAGACAAGTTCCTTGATTTCCTCATTGTGTTCATAACAGAGGTCCTTCTCTCTTCTGAGTAGAGTGTATGCTCTTCCCTTGTATTCTGCTAGTTCTTTTCCCAGTTTCTCAACTCGTTTCGGACTGGAATATATCCGTGAGAGAAGGAGGTTGACAGCTTCTGTGTAATTACCAAAATGAAGTATGAGAGTTTCAAGGTCTATGTCCTTTACCTTCTTGCCAGTTCCTTTGACAATAGATGAAATATCAACGGTTCCCTTCCTATCCCTTCTGTAAGTTGGGTCGGGTAACCTTCCTTTTCCTTTCCGAGAAACAACCCTTTCCACAGAGTTCAGAGAGAACGATTCCACAAGATATGACGTTCTAGAAAACACATTATATTTGCCAGTCATTGAGTTATGCTTTGGCTTTGGTTTAGACCTCTGCCCCTGCTTCCAGGACTGGCACTGGATATCTTGTGTCATCGTCTTTCCTCTGAACAATAATTCTTGAGATACTATATAAACTACACATTATATTTAACAAGATTAGTAGTGACGAGTACTATTTAACCTCCTATTTCTTTCTAATTCGGCTCCTAATTCTATATCTTATTCTCAAAATACTCTACAAATTACTTATAAAGAACGACCAATTTAGATAAATATAGAGATGAAAGCCACAAGATTCCCTCTCCACCCCGGGAAGGTTCTCACCAGATCATTGAAACTTGGGCTATCTGCAACAGCATACCTAGCGAAGACTCGGACTACCAAGGCCACGAAACATCTGTATGAAGGTGGAAAGGGATGCAAAGGAATCAGGAATATCCTTAGAGAGGGGCAAGAGAACTATTACAAATCTATGAAAGAAGGAAGACCAGATGCTTCTCACTTACAAAAGAAAGAGAACAACGTCCGACGTAATCATCACAAGATAGTCTTCAACACATCAGTACCCTATGGGAATGTTGAGACCAAGCGCAAGCGACGGAAGGAAGATCGTAAGTACATCAATAATCTCGCAGATTACTTTGGGGCTATCCTCCGAACTCTCGGAGCGGAGAAGTTTCAGTTTCAACCGCCTATGAAGACCTACACGGACCAGGGCGAAGTGAAGTGGGTCTATCCCGGGAACACTCGTATCCCAGAGTTTGCACCACAACATATAGCTGCTGAACTGGACTTTGTAGACATGATTCGACCTCATGGACTCGAACTCATCCGCCAATGCCTGAAGTACTCTGTCCCAATGAGGGATGCAAGGAGGTATCTCGATGAACTTGTTCGACGACTCACTCCCTTTTTAGAGCAGGTATATTCAGAACAGACGAAGATAGAGTCGGGATTTGTAAGAGGGAGTACAAAGGTTCTCTGAGAAGTTGTAGAAGAAATCCGTGCCAGGCACGGAGGGACTAATGGATACCCACTCTCCATCACAGGGGAGGTTTATCGAACCCTAAAAGAGAGATACATGATAGAATCCCTCAGGAACTCTAACTCCAAAGAGCGAATCGATTCATCCGAGATTTTGATCAAAGAGAAGTCATTCAATGCCAACTCCAGGTTCCCGTATCTGGCTTCCTTTTTCGCTTACCTTGCAGATGGGTGTGATATCAAGTCAAATAGTAATTGGGAGAAACCAGTTACCAAACTACGAGAGTTGACCAAGAAGAAGACCATTGGTCGTGATGATGCCAAGTATATCATGAAGGACCTGCTGGAATTCAGTCGTCAGAGGGGGACCTCATTCCATGACTTTATCACCAGTGCTGAGTTCACCACGCGGCCTTTCACTCTACCAAATGTGTTCAGATATGGAGATGAGATGGTCACAGAGAAGTCCGAGTTCCTCATTGTCTGTGAGGTGCCCATAGCAGAGGGTCGAGGAAGAGTAGATGTTATTCTCTTCAGACGAAAGAGACTCTCACGAGCTGATAACGCTCATATCGAGTACATCTGGGAACCGGGTATGGTCATTGAGGTCAAAACTCGTTGCTTCTTCAATTTGGACTTGTATGCTACGTTCACAAAATCAAAGGACCGCAGTCGACGTGTCCTTGAACACACGAAAGAGCTCAGAAGGTCCGATGATGCTGAATGGAAACAGGTGATTGCTGCAACACCAATTGACTATGAGCGTGAACAGCTAGCAGCCTACGAGAAAGAGATTATCGCCAGCTACAGACAGTATGCCAAGAGAGACCTCACCCCACCAACAGATCTCATGAAGGGAGTACTTGTTGTGGACCTGAAGGAGCACTGGGAACTCCTTCGTGACAACATCAAGGAGCTGGTTGTAAAGGCCTATTGTAGGTCAGACGAAGCTACTCTCTCCAAGAGAGAACATTTCCATTATGACCCCGAGGAAAAGGACCTACGGATGGGGCTCGTTGTCTTCAGTGACACAGAGGAAAGAGTAGGCACTCCTATCAAAAAAGTCCAGTATCTCAATCCCTTTCATTATTCAAAGAATCGAACTGATAATCGAGAGTTCATACTCTATCACACAGTTTCTGGAAAGGGTTCACCTGCACAGTCTGCGGCCCAGATAGCAGCACATTGGCACGGGATTGAACTCCTCCATGAGCGGACCAAGGGAACCCACAGGGATATCCTCTGGTTCGACCTCACTGGAGCACTGGCAACCCCCAAGAAGAGGTCCCGTATTTTCCGAACAACATTACAACCAACAAGTATCAAACGTTTTCTCAGAAGAAGAGTCAGGTTCACTGACCTGAGTACATCACTCTCATCCTATCTGCGTGGGGAATCAACACTTGTACAGGTCCAACAAGTCATTCAGTCCCAGTTGAAAGGAGCACGAAGACCCTTCATTGTGGTAACTGGATTTGATAAGTTGCGAGGTGCCACAACAAGAGAGAGATTACCACTGGCTAATAGGTTCCTTGCCCAGTTCTTAGATGATATCCCTGAGCATTCCACCGTATTATGGTTTGATAGACCCGTCCCAACCACACAGACCAGTCAACGCTATGATACGAGGAGCATCGCTCCCTTCTATCAAGGAAGTCCTTGGATGAACCTTGTAGATGAGATCATCTATAACATACCTACCGCTCCTCAAAGATACGGGTCATACGTTCCGGTTGAAGATGATGAGCGATGGTTAGTCACAGAGAAGCACCATGACTTCACTGTCATTCCAATCGTGATACCTCCATTACACAAATGGGGAGAGCGGTTCAGGTCAGATATTGCGCGGGTGGAGAACATCACTCGACAGAACACCTACTTTCTCAGGTCCTCCTCATACTCCAGTCAGAAAAGGGGAACTCGTAGGGAATATGATGGGGATGATGAAGAGGCCCTTCTTGAGTTACTTCCGTATCTACTACGATTCTATAAAGAAGAATCCGGAGATCCTAAGGAGGAAAAGAAAGAGACCATCAAGAGAACTGTGTTGCCAAAAACTCCCTCGTCACAAAAACCGTTCTTGTCCAGGGTTCATCTCACACCGAACCAGTATCTGACCGAAAAGGAACATGATGGGCGGGTGACCCGCCTTGAACCAATGACCAGTATCAACCACCGGCGACAATATAGAAAGAGCCGCCTATATGGCAGACCACGAAAGGTGACCACACAACCTCCTCATACTGCACTACTGAGATATCAGCCAACGGACTTTCATACTATTGTCAGCAGAGAACTGAGAGGGATCCGAGGTGTATTGAAGATCATCAGAAAACGCCATGGTGAAAATAAGGAGTGGAAGGAATTACTGGATTCCCTACAGTCCCTTGTGAATAGAAAGAATAAGAGTGGAGCATCTCCGTCAGACCGATTCAGTCCACTGAGAAATGTGAGGGCCCTTCTCAAGTCGCATCCGCTAAGCAAGAACCTCTGGCAACAGCTCTCATCTATTCGAGCTAGACTTCCTCAAGCGCTTACTCCCGAACAGACACAGCATCTGAAATCGTTCACTGCCCAACATCCCGACCTACTCTCAATGACAGGCAACCAGTTCTTTCTCATGCTTCTCTCTGCTCTTTATGATGCAGACGTCTTAGAACCATCAAGGAATACTTCTGAGAAACTCTGGCAGTATCTTGTTCCCTGGCAGCTGATGACCCTTGGATTTGAGCCAGAGTATCCCCCTCAGCACAGGACTGGAGTATCTGTCCTTCAACGTTCCACCCTCATGGACCGACTGGCTAGACGCGCTAGTGCGCTACAAGAGCTTTCCAAGAATGAGAATGTCTATGATATCAAGTTTGGAAAAGCATTCATTGTAAATGAGCAGAAGAACTCTCCTTCTCTCCTCCTTTCGTTTCAGACCCGTCCAGAGAGTCATGAGATGAATGTCATCTTGCTCCGATTACCTTCAATGCAGGAAACTCTGACAGATACTCTACGAGGATTGTGCAGGGAAAGACCTTTCTGGGGAGAATCAGACCTGATCCGTCTTAGTATCGCAGCTGGTAATATCGATGTGAACACTGGAACAGATATCATGGTTGCCACCCAGGGAGGAGTGAGGGGGCTCTGGGTCTTGGACACCTGCCAGAACCTCTGGACATCAATTGGAAGCCTGAGTTATTATTCACGACCACGAGAACAGGCCACGCTCTTGATGTCATTGACACTGCAAGAAGAGCAAGAGCTTTCGGACGTGTCAACACAGGCGGTTGGGCAACCAAGATCATACCTTCGTGGTATGGTAGAAGTCGGCCTTGGAACAGTATCGGCAGTCTTCCGCAAATGCATGCATATGCGATGTCAGATATCACTGGATAATACTAAACGGATGTTCAGGCTCTCCTTCCTCAAAGCTGAAGGTAAGGAAGAGCTCGCTCATCTTTTGATCAAGCGCACAGTGGATGTGCTTGAGATTCTAAGAAGACCAGACTTTCATTGCCAGCAAGTAGTAGTTGACGAATATGAGATGGTCTGGAACCGATTCAGGGATATCGACTATGTGGGTGATGTAAAAGTACTGCGACCCTGGGTAGAACGGAGAGAACCTTTCAGGACCGCAGAGCTCAAACTTCCCCCTAGTGCGGACCAGTTCATGCAGATGGAGAAGAAGTCTGGATTGAGACTCTCCATTCATCATGACCGAGGAATATGTCCTCTGTGTGGGGTCTCTCAAAATGAATTGAAAGAAAGAATACAGAAACATAGTGGAAACGTCAGGGAGTACATGCAATGGATCGAAGGGGCGCGGAGTCAGCCGGATGATCTTCTGAATAAGTCCGTGTATAGTCACGGTCTGTGCTGGAGAGTCAGTGTGAAAGCAGAACAGGCTCTCCCAGAATTTGTACAGAGGCTTGAAGATATCGCACTGAGTGGTCCTTCTCTAGCCACCCTCTTGCAGACTGGAGCTCTGGTCTACAATGAAGTCGGGCGATGGGTAAGACATGGGTTTGATGTCCCGCACACTAGCAGTCTTCCTAGAGAGTTCAGAGAGAGTATCATTCTCGTGGAGACCTACAGAAACCTCGTCCCCAGAGCTCTTCGGGACTTGCAGGTCCCGGGTTCATATCTCATAGAACGAAAAGGACGGTGGATAGTCTCCCCGAATTTTCAGGAAGGAGCAGTGATCTGGATTGCACAGTCAGATACTACGGGTGAGACCTATCGAGGTCAGTCCTTTACAGTGCTGGTGTATCCCGAAGAGAGTATGGAGAGTGCAACAGACCGGGTCATCAACTCCATCGTCAAGAAACTCTCAGTTGATGGCATCAGAGACTTTCCTGCTCTACAAGAACACATCCGAGATATGTTGAGGTCCAAGGGCCACAGGTCTAGGAACTTGTATTCAGTAGCAGTGAGTGGTACTGGTGACTGTATGGATTTTGTAGTGACAAAACGTGCGTCTTATTCTACGAGTGGTGAATACGGTGCGGTGAGAGTCACTGAGGGTATGAGTATTGATGATGTGTTTGAGCGATTGAAGGCAGCCATTGACAAAAAGATAATGGAAGAAGAGTATGAGTTGGAGTCCCCTGATGAGCTGAGAGAGTCACTCTCAGAAGTGTTGCTGAAGATATCTGTTGAGCAAGGCTGGGCACCTCCAGAAGAAGAATCTGTGGAACCACCTCTTGACCCATTCACAGTAGCAGTGGAACATGGGCGAGTGAAGGAAGAAGTGAGAGAGCTACGAAGGATGGGAATGTCGCAACAGGCTCCTGGAGTGATAGATGGATTTCTTGAGAAGGTACGGCCAGCAATACAGAATAGTCCTGCACTGATCTCATCTTTTGTAGATATGCTTCTCTTTAAGGTAGAAGTGCTCGTGAGTGGAGAGCTGACGGATACAGTTGACCCGGACGAGTTGTTGAATGTACTGGACCAGATCGAGAAGTACTCGTATCACTTTGAACCCAAATTGTTGATGTCACAATCTAGATTTGCAAAGCAGATGAGATTCGCACTGGCTCTGCGAGAGAGTCTGAGGAAGAATCGGTGAAGTCACAGGGTTCTGAGGGCGGCTGCTCTGAAACCGTACACACGACCGGAGAAGGAGGCGATAAATGCCATCATATCTGCCACAAGTTCTTCCTGCGGGGTTCTATCTACCGCCTCTAAGAGAATGATGAGCCTTAATTATTTGGTTAGATTGTGAGTAGTATATCTTCTTCACCTAACCATCGTTTAAACCTTCGCAGTTTGTGAGAACACTTACGCGCCCAATATACGTATGTTCTAGAATACACAGATGAAAGATTTGGGATTATTCTACCCCAATCATGATGTGGCCGTTAATGGCTTAATTTACCTAGCTTCATGAGTTCATTCTGGAGTACACGCTGTGCTTCAAGAAGAGTTGCTCGAGCTTCTGCATAAGACGCACCATCAATGGTGCCAGAACCGATTCTTGATTCTAGTGCTCTTAGTTCACCTTTTATTTCTTCGACTCTGTTTTCAAGATAACTTGAACAATCCGCCGCGTGTATATCAGATGCTGTTGGTTCGACTCGAGAATGTATTTGGCCATCCTGAATCAAGTAAATCCAATCTGCTCTCCTTGCAACAGAATCATCATGTGTTACAAGAATCAATGTTATGTTGAAATCATCAACAATGGACCTCAAGTATTCCATTAGACCTGAAGCAGCGACAGAATCAATATTACCGGTTGGTTCGTCCGCCAGTATGATTTTTGGTTCATTTGCCAACGCTACAGCAATAGCAATTCTCTGTTGCTCTCCACCACTTAATTCGTGAGGACGATGTGTTGCGCGGTCCTTGAGATTAACAATCTCCAGCAACTCATATGCCCTTTCCTTAGCAAATGATGATTCTTTATTAGCTGCAAGAATTGGTAATTGAATATTGTCCAAAGCATTGAGACTTGGAATCAGATTGTATGATTGAAAGATATATCCAATTGTTGTCAACCGATAGGCATCCAACTCTTCTGAACTCATTTCTGTAAGATATTTGCCATTAATTTGTGCAGTGCCAGCTGTCGGTTGTTCAACACCACTAATGATATTCAGCAGTGTAGTTTTCCCACTACCCGATGGTCCCATTATGGATATGAATTCGCCTTCCTCTACAACCAAATTCAATCCT